>Ga0209700_101641_pt1 | contig 46522 bp, 14 predicted proteins | sample SiratroredBW_FD_187528 | JGI IMG/M metagenome (GOLD analysis project Ga0209700, IMG submission 187528) | Root nodule microbial communities of legume samples collected from California, USA - Siratro red BW (SPAdes) (version 2) | ecosystem: Host-associated > Plants > Roots > Nodule | place: USA...
TATATATATATATATATATATATATAATTAATTTTGTGATATGATTTGCAATTAATTATTTTCATGAAAAAATTCAGACTAATTTTTAAACTTTAATACAATTAAACAAGTTAATTGATATTTTAATTACTGTATGGAATTTAAAAAATAGTCTTCACATATTTGCATGAAAATATAATTAAGTTGCACACATCAATACCATTAAAATATTTTTAATATTAAGTTTCTTCTACTCAAATAAAAGCATTTTTAAAATTAAATTCTTACTATAATCACTAGTAAAACTTCTGATATACTTTAAAAATTACCCTTAATATTATACTAATTTCAACAAATATAATATGATTTAAAACCGATGTGTTATTAATCCATTTGCATAATGATATTATACTAAATTGAATAAAATTAATATTTTTAGATTTTTCTTATTCAATTTAAAAATATTTTTTATAAAATTTTGTTAATACAATATACGTATATTATATACCGTGATATACGTTTATAATATTATTAATATATTAATTATATTATATTAGCTATAGTAGTGTAATTATTTACAAGTAAAAAGTTATACATGTTTATTATGGACAGAAAATATTACAAGAAGAAAAAAGATTTCTACAATCAATTAGTAGAAACTTATAAGTAAAAGTCAATTATCAGCAAATTATAAACGTATGAAAAATTCTACATATTAAATAGACTTATTATTTTTGGCCAGCCCATAGCGTTGGGCCTTGATTAAAAAAATGTAAGCATAAAAATCCCATATAAGAAAAGGTCCACAAGGTTAAAATGCCACAAAAGTTCCATGTTTTATTCTCAATTTGTGGACTATTTTATAAAATAAAATAAAAAGATCTTATTTAAAAAGTGAAAGCGAAATTTTATTTCAAAAAAAATATATATAGATGAAAAATATTTACTCCATTTAAATTAAAATCAAGATCAGTATCGACACAGTCTAAAGGTCAAGCTAGATTAGATTAAGACCATATTAAGTTGGTGGAAATGAATCTATATTAAGTAGTGTATGGATTGGATCAAGATGAATTAGGTTTAGATTATGTCGAGTTGGACCTGATCCAAGTCATGTGCGATAGCTTGAATGAAGATTTGACTACGTAAGGTCAAGTTTAGATGATCCCAACTCATGTTAAGTTATACCCATGTTGAGCTAGATTAGGTCAATCATAAGTTAGATTGAGTGGTACCAAGTTTAAGTTAAGTTGAGTCAAGTCCAGGTCAATGAGGTTAGGATCGGGTAGGACCTAATTCACGTTAGCTCGGATCAAGATCATGTAAAGTTAGTCATGTTGAGTTTAAGTCAAGTTGAGTTACGTTAGGTTTATGTTGGGCCTACAAATAACCAGTGTAATATGTCACATACTACATTGGTTAAGGCTAAGATCGATGTAGTATGTCACATAGTACATCTGTTAGGGCCCATACCAATGTCATATACTATATTAGTTCACCCAGCAACCGGTATAGTATCCTTGTGCTGGGGTCACTTAGGTCACATACTACATCGGTTTGTCTACCAAGACAAATGTAGTATGTATGCTTCCACGTAATAAGGTGATGTTACATCAGTATTGGTGGATAAACCAATGTAGCATCACCTTATTACATCAGGTCGCCCACGAAAATCGATGTAATATGTGTGGCCCCAATAGAGAGACCTAATATAATTTATCAACATAGTATATCGATTATAGAACTGATGTATTGACTGCATTTACATCAATTCTAAAACTAATGTAGTATATTCTCCTAAATCAATTTAAAAAGTGTTTTTTTATTATTTTGAAGTTTTTTATTAACAAATTTACTGTATTTATATAAATCATAAACTTATTTAACATCTAAGACATCCTATTTAACATGTGCAGTCGATTATATTTATATACGAATATCTAAATACAAGTTTTAATTTATATATGAATATATAAATACAAGTTTTAGAATATAAATATTATATTATCAAAATCATTATTATATCGTTTGAGAATATATAATAGAAATATTCGTATCGTTTAAACTATGAATTTATCACATAAATGATGTGTTATATTATTTTAATATCATGTTAATATTTAAGCCATATATCTTTAAACGAATGACAACTTTTTTTGATCTCACCATCTTTTAAACTATAAATAAATCACTTAAATTAAATATATCATTTAAATGACATCCACGGTACTTAAGCAATAAAATATTTTATTAAAATTACAAGACTTTTATAGAACCTCTTTCTTCATTCGAGCGATAATAGGTTTTAAAATGAACATCATCCAATGCCGTAATTTTAAAATGTACGATAAATAAAAGTATAAATGAGACGTTAACCTTTCCTAGCTGAGGTGAGAATACTATACCTAGATAACCTTAAGCACAATAAAAAATAGCATATGCCCTTTGCTCCTGAAATTCAATCCACAGACTTCAATGCATCTTTTGTACACAGTCTCTCCATCAAAGTTCCCATCTTTTGATTCCCGATAATTTATTATAATTTCGAAGCATTAAAGCCACTTTAGCAACAATGAGCATAACATTTCATAATCAAATTAAAAAAAAGAAGAAAATAAACAGGTGACAATGATTTAATTCTATTAAAAAAATTATAAATATATTCTTTTAACTTTAAGAAGAAAATCATAACACATTTTCCTGAAAACAGGAAAAATGACTACAAGAATTTTATTAAACGAATTTTAATTTCATATGAAAACCAATCTAAACCATAACATATGCTAATTTTAATAAGAAACATGTAAAACCTAATATATATTTGCGTTTAATGCATATCAGCATAAACTCTATGTTTATTTGGTTTTATTCAAACCCAATTTTACACTTGTTGTTTAAATACTTTAAATATCACAAGGTTCGTCATACTCTTGTAGCAAAACATTAGAATGCTGCATAATCTTTTATTCTTTAAGTGAACTGCTAACTTATTATTTATAGCAAACATGCGGTAAGATGTAAGGTATATTGTTCACGATACCTTCGCTAAACTTAGTAATCACTATATATATTTTTTAATGATTTCTATGAAGTAGAGGAAACTATTATAGTTAAAGTTTAACTTTTATGAAAAACTAATTTCTTAACAGTGTTTAGAACATAATGGAGAAGATAAAATTACATGCGACGACATATAGAAAGCAAAGAACGTCACAACCTCTTAAGCTGGAAAAATGAATGTTAAGAATCCACTAATACATGTTTAAGGGTTAAGGGGTTGAGTTGTGAAGAAACCTTTGGTTATCTACATCGGACTCTCCACCTAATCAAACTTAATAATCCCAACTAATTTTAAACGTTCAATGCTTGGTACGAGGGTATATGTCACATTTAAGGAAGACTCAGTATCCTATCATATTGATACAAAGGATACGATAAAATTCCTACCAATTTGAGAGGAATGTATGTATTTAGATTCTCCTAAAGTTAATTTTCCATTACTTCTACTTCTTTTCAAAGTTACTTAATGGCAATTTTAAATTTTAATCACTTTAAATTTCTGCATATCTTTAAAGGTCCATTTCCTTTCATGTTTGTTTAATTTATTTACTTTGCATATTTATTTTTTAAACGTTTTTTGTTTCAATTCATGTACTTATAATTGAAGCTCATTCAAACCTTGAAATTTAATTATTTGATTGCTACCGATCAACCTCGTGTTACATTCAATTTATGCAAGAATCCGAAGGAGTAAAATATCTTGAGAAATCGTGAGTTATAATTATAGTTTTTGAATGTGCAAATTTGGCAATTTTGATTTAGATTTACTTTCATATAGCTAATCAAAAAGCTTTATGCATAATTTTCCATATTTGTTCAAACAAATGTTTTCAAACTTTAATGGTTGAGTGATAGCAAAAGGGTTTAGACTTAATCTTACATTTTGTTTTTAGTGAGTTTAAAAGGAATTAGAATCAGCTTCTACTTACATCTTAAAATAGTTAATATTTCTATATTTGTTCTTAATTTATGATGACTATGTACATTAATTTATACTAATATATAAAGATGCTATCTTTGGGTATTCACATTTTTATACAATTTCACTTTTATTATTTCGATAACTATTTTTGTTATAATAATCATTTTCTATTACTTTATAAAAAAAAGAATTTTTTACTACTTTATTGTGAACCTTTATATTTGTATATTGTTCTCTTGTTTATTTTTACTTAATATGTGATTTCAAACTCACTTTAATTTCCTAACACTGGTAATAATTATAAATTTATAATGTTATCTATATATTTTTAAAGATATTTTGATATTAAAATTTATTTATTATTACAATTTTTTAATTATGTAAAAATAATAATATTTATATAAATTCAAACTTTAACATTTTGCTCGAAAAAACAATGTTGCATAATATAACGCTCCTCGTGGATAAACTTTAATCCAAAAGAAAGTCCCTAAACTTTATTAGTTTGGCTAATTGAAAACGACACTCCAATAAGAAACTAGCAAATTATACATTTAAAAAAAAAACTTATTACAAAAATACAAAGGACACACAATGTCAAAAGTAAATGGTTGCATCTCTCATTCGCACTATCATTACTTAAACAACATTTACGTTATCGACATCATTTTCTGGGTTAGATTTATCCTTAAACCAAACATGGACAAATCACGAAGTTTCTGGTTACATGATATAAGTCACCACAATAAGTCAATGTAAGTATTCAAATCTTGCAACCGCTGCTTGTATTTGTTTATCCGGAGTAATAAAAACGCTGCTACTGATACTGAAAAGAAGAAGAAGAAAACAGAAACATGATGTTTTAGAAGCAACTCCAAGTTGTTTTAAAAGACTTATTTTTTTCTAAATAAACATAAAAGCAAAACTAAAACAAATTATTGTTTTATTAAAAAGTATTTGTTTAATTTTAAAATAATCACCCTTTTTTAACGAGTCAATTACCACAAACAAATTCTACTACAGTATATTTAAGTGTCTTAAAAATAGTTCATGTTGGAAGAAATATTTTCTTTATAAAGCTCGTGACCATTAGAAAGATAGTAAAGTATTTTTTATTTTAGAACACGTTTTTAGTGTATAAACGTTTAGAAGAAAATTACTATTACTCATTATTTTTAAATATAGGCTTAATTTAATTTTAAATTTTTTATAAATTTAAATATTTTTGATTAAATTTTTATTGAAATATTATAATTTCAACTGAATTCCTATTAAAAAAATCATTTCACTCAAATGATCAAACTTTTTATATTTTTCAATTAATATAAAATTTATTAAAACATAAATATAAGAATTTTCTTACTCATTTACAAAATTAAACATCATTTCAATCTGATTCAAATTCAACTTGAATGACATGAAATACTGTCTACCAATATATTAATACTTAATTCAAAATCAAAGTTTATCCACTCACAACATAGTTTACAAATTATAAGAGTAATCTCTTTCTCTTAGAATAAGCAGTATAATGCAAAAATATTCAATTACATGTATAATTCCCGTTTACATGTATCTTCATCCATTTTTCGTTTATACTTATCATTTCTTAATGATGTCATAGGATAATAGTTTTTTTCCTTATAAACTACTCTTAAATTGAACTAAAATAAATTATTTCATATTTCTCAAAATTAAATATAAAACAGTAATTTAATACATTTAATCAGAGAAAATTGATAAGCATCGACACAAAAATATATGATTACAAGAATTACAGTTAAAATAAATATTTAATTAAATCAAATCAATTATATGAATCAAAATGATATATATTGTCAGTTAACTGTGCGACCTTGCTTGAGTGACAATCTTGCCAATTGAAAGAGGACTTTAGAAAAAATTCTTAATCTTGAATTTCATCCGGTTTAATGAAATTAATTCACCTTAACTATGTAAAATCATCACATCAACAAAACCTTCTTAACCCATATTTCACATGTTTCGAACAACATTTAAAATTATTATTCTCACCAATTATCCTTTTCATTACCATATTTTAATTCCATAAACTCCAAATAAACTTAACTAATCAAATTAGTTATCCATATCTACAACTCTTATGTTACTGAAAAAAAAAAAAAAACTTAGAGAATAAGAAAGAGTTAAGATAATCCAATAATACATGGGTAGCGTGTCGAGATCCTCCTCTGAGCATTGCACACCACACTTCTTGGTGGGACCCACCCCCTTCCACATAATTAATCTCACTAATTCCACGTGTCGATCTCTCATTCGCCCGAAACAGTTACCCCAGATTTCCTTGTACCTATTTTTTCTTAACTACACCAAACAAAAGCATTATAAATATCCAACACAACAACATCCTAGTGAGAATCACGTTTGGTGTTGACTCCAGTACCACCCCGTTTTGGATTTCCACTATCCTTCCTCATCCACTTCTTCTTCTTCTTCTCGTACAATTATATACGGTACCTGTCCAATCCAATTATTATCAAACAACTTTTTTTTATGGGAATTATTTCAGACAACTTAACCATAAAATATCTCACTAAACCTCATTTTTCCATCTCTCATATCCTTACAAGTGTATCAATAATTCAAACATCACCTTAAAATAAATCATATGCAATGGAGAAATATTTTTTCATACATCATTATCAGATTGTCGCTATTAGTATTTATACTTATTAGTGATAAAGAACTTTCCAGAGGTAGGGAAAGGATTTACAACTCAGGACTGTGATGCCGTGTTACATATACCCTGTATATCAATAATTATTTATATTATATATAATAAAAATAAAATATTTTAAAATCTTAATTTTAGCTTTTACAGAAACTCTTTATGTTTACGTGTCCCTACATTTATTTAAAAATTTGTAAGGATCTGGTAAAAAATAAATCGTATATTGCTTTTAATAGATGTAATGCCACGAACTTATTCATTTTCTCTTTATATATTAAAACTGATATTTTTAAATATTTTATCGGAAATAAAGAATTTAAATGTGTAAAATATACAATAGGAAGTGATATTTTTATTGGTGTATAAATTGCTATGATTCTCAAAATGTTTATGAATGTAAAACAATGGTATGCATTATTTTTTATTAAAATGAAGAATAGAAATGATAAAATATGTTAAAAATAGTTGTATTGAGGAATTTTTAAATGATTTATGTCATATGTATTATAATGCAATGTGTATCTTTCAGCCCATCAATAATTTTATTTTACTCTTTAAATAAAGTCGATTTTAATAATTTGACATACAGTTAATTGTGCATAATAAAATAAAATAATGTTATAAATTATCTTAATGATTTTTTATGTAATATTTTATATTATTTTAGTGATCATTCAATAATACCATCGGTACAGTAGTTGATTTTATTAATAATATTGTTTATAAAAATAGTTCATTTCCTTTGGATATTTTTTTGCTATGAAAAAAATGGATATAATCTATAAATAATTTGATTAAGAAGTAAGCTAAGTGGATATTGATTTGTATCCTGGTTTGAATACTTGGTCGGGACATTGAATCACCTAATTAATTAAGTTGGTTTCCTTTGTTTACATTAAAAAATATAAATATTATATATATATATATATATATATATATATATAATTTAATAAATATTATCAAATTTAAACTTTGTATACAACAAAATATTAATATATAATATAATAAAAAATTAATTAATATATAAGATAACATTTTTATAGAATGAGTATGGTGAATTGATTGTTTAATTAAATTTATAACATATTATAATTGATTAATGATTTTTTTCTTATTTATTTTAATTTGAAATGAAAGTTATCTTATTCATCTTTTGTTGTTCTTAATAATTTTAATTTTTTTCCTTATATTAAGAGGTTAAGTTGGAAATTTGTAATTTTCTTTTCTGGAACCAATTTTGCATATTCAATTTATTTGATGAATTCCATTGTCAGGTATTTGTAAATAATGTTTTGATGATCAAGTCAAAATTGCATTAAAGATAAAGATACGTACTTTTTTATTTATAGAAATAATAATGAATTTTCATAATATTAGATCACTATAAGATACTGTTTATTGAGACTCATATTTGTAAGTCCTTTTAGTTATAATAGCTAGAATTATATTAAAGGTAAAGAAATATTATTTTTATATGTGGAGTATCTCCTTATTTATTAAAATGGTAATGCACTTTTATAGTATTTGATCATTTCAATATACTGTTTTATTGACACTCATACTTGTCAATTATTTTAGTTGTGATATCTAAAACTAATCACCTTAATTAATATTATTTTCAATTAATCTTAATATTGACGGATATTTTTATAGATTTAGACCATGAATTTAATTTGATCGAAGAAGAGACGACGTTAACAAGTCAACATTTTCAATATACGATCAAATAACCAACTTTGACAGAAATGATTAATTAAATTTTGAGGTTAAAAAAGCCGTATAAAAAGTTAATTTTATCTCTCACAAAATATTTATTTTTCTGATAAATGTTTTGAAAAAATTACTCAATACTAAAAACAAAGTTCACAATAAATAGAGATAGTAGCTATTAACAAAAACACTGAATGTGTTATTTCAACACTGAGTTTAGTAAATTTTGTAAACATATACATACTGTAGTTTTCTAGTAAGGAGGCAAATTCTTCTCACTGAATATGAATAACATGAACCTTAGTTACTGAGAATCTAAGTGTTATACCATGTTAATAAATACATATTTATCTATATAATAGTGGGAGACTTATAAAATAATCTATGCAAATAAATCATCTGCAGGATTGAATTATTAAGTACCTCACCCACAGTATTAGGAGTGGAAGTACTTAATTTTAATGGCTAAAATGAGATTTCTAAAAATTTTAAAACAATCCTAATGAAGATATTTCAAGATTTTTTTTTTAAAGGGATAATCTTGTACGAGATGCATAAGAATATCATATGTAATATGTATTTTTTAAAATGTTTAAGATAGAAATATACCATTAAAGTTTTAATAACTTAAATATGAGTTAAAGGATGTAATTCAATTGGTTTAAAATAATGCATACATTTTGTTAATTTTATGACATGTATATTTAATTCTTAATATTAAAAATATAACAATTTGAGATGAGTTAATCCAAGTGCTCAATGGTATGGTTTGATACCTATATTAAATAATAATTTTAATTATTATAATAAATAAAAACATGTGGTATTGGTTTGAATACATTAGATAATAATCATGTATAATTAGATAATCATGTATAACTTATCCTTAGTCTGATTCTTACATAATTAAGTAATCAAATTAAAAAGTGAGTTGTTAATGTTTTTGGAGAGAAGGAAATTGATAAGATTTGCTTTTAAGTTTTAATTTCCTGACACATGAGATTGCTGAATGGAATTGATGAAATTCTGAGGAAAGCATTGAATTATTTTGGTATTCTCCAGGTGGGATCGCGCTGGAATCAATATAAAGTAGTAATGTCCTGTCATCTATACTTGGGGTGTATACAATTCCATCGTCTTCATTATTCATACACTTATTAAACATTTATACATTCATTTATTTTATTCATGCTACAAATCTCAAACATCTTGGGATTCACAAGATATTTCGTAAAATTCATTTACAAAGCTCATGATTGGAAATGTTTGCTTTTATATATCTATATATCACAGAGAAGTTTTATTCTTACTCTGGAAAACACAGAGGCAATAAGAATGAAAATAGAAAAATTCTATCTTGTATACTTTCTCTATATTTCGTTCGAATTTGATCTATCTTATTTCAATTTTACTTTATAAATAGACAATTAAAATGAAAATTATTAAAATAATAAAAAATATATATTTTAAAATTTTATTATAATGTTTTATTTAAAATGTATTTTAACTATAATTTATTATTTATAAAAAATTATTTCATAATTTATCTTTTAAATATATAATACAAAAATATAAATTATTTTATTATATCAATTACATCAACTAAAATCTTTTTATTTATTTATTTTTATTTTCCACTTACTTTTCCTCAATCCAAATTCCTATTTTTTTTTCTTCTCGTTAAAACAAGTAAATCATGATTAAATAATTCAAAATTCTAGTAAAAACTTTGAGCAAAAGAATTTTTAAAATTAAGATAATAAAACTTTTTTTGTTTTTTCTAAACCAAAATTAGTAATATACTTCTACAAGTTATTTACAATTTATCTTTATTCAGGATAAATAAACAAGGCAGCACCAATAATGTTTACTTCAAAAAGAAAGAGAAAATTGAATTTTAAAATATAGTTTTTTCACAAGATTATTTCCAATTCAATTTCCTATTTTTTTTTCCTTTCTTCTATATTGTTATTTCGAAACTTATCAACGAGAATTTAATAGATAAATATACTAAAAATTATAAAATATATATTAGGTATTTAAGTATTAGTCTAAGTTTTATATTAAGTAAGAATGAGAAAGTTGAACAAAATATAAGAAAAAAGATATGTAAATCTAATGCCTTAAGATTTTGGGTTGAAGATAACCCAACACCTTAAGGTTTTTGATTGAAGGTGACGTCATTTCCTTATATAGGTTTGACTCATTTTTTATTTTTTGAGATCTTTCTTTCCAACAGTATATATTATCAATATTTTTCATTTATTTTTTTAATATATTTAAAGGGACCGAAGGGAAAAAAAATAAATTTGTTATGTTTAATTAAAAAAAGATAAACCTAAAAACTAGGTGAATCTCATCTCACCTGTATATTTTACTATATTTTTATCTCATTTCTATTATTCTTTTTTATCTTTTTCTTAATTTTTTATTAGTCAAACTATTTCAATTTTAATTTGATTTTTATCTATTTTTTACATTCTTCTAGCATTACGGTTAGAGTAAATGGTAGATAACATTCCTTAATAAAATAAGAAAGTATCGGCCGACAAAAGTTTTTGAAGTCCTGTGATCGGCCATCATAATACGTTTGATTCTGAATATCAAGGAAAGAAACGGTACATGCTTTGCTGGCAAAAGTAGGACCCTTTCATCATACAAATCTTTACATCATCAACCAGCCACGTGTCTTACAAAAATCCCACTATTCTTCTTTCTAGTACCAAGACTTTTACCCAATACTTCTTCAAAAATAGCATAACCAAACATTTTTTTATCCAAAATAATTTAAATTCTATCAATTTTTGTATTATCATAAAAAAAGATTTTAATATAATCATTACACCTATTTTTTTAATAATAGTTTTTAAATTTCTACTTATGATATAAAAGTTACTCAAGTCTAACAAATTTGATATACTGGTAAGATGTTAATGTAAAATTACCACGCAAGGATAACTAAAATTAATTTAAGCTATTGGAGAAGGAAAATTAAATTAAATATATTTGTGATATCATGTGTTATTAAAATTAACTTAAAGAAAAATTGAATAAAGTTTTAGATTTAAATTTTGCAAGTGAAAAAATATAATGGAGAGAAGATGTTATCACTAAGCATAATTAACAAATATTTTAACAAAGCCGGTTAGATTTGAAACAGTGATAACAGAAGCGTATTGGAGGATATCATATGAAAGAACATTTTATTTTATATATTTAACAGATAAGAAGCTGGATGAGTATTTTAAAAGATAAACATAAAAAAAAATATTTTATACATATATATATATATATATATATATATATGTGGAAATTAAAAATAGTAAATTAATAATTATATTCTATAAAATAAAATGAAAATGAAAAAAACAGGTGGATATTCATTATAGAATAGTGCTAAATATTAAGACACAAAGGGGTCCGAGCGTGACTGTCAAATCTACATATTCTCTGTTTTCTCTCTCTCTCTGAATTCAGAGGACAGCCCCTTCCCTCCGCAGATGCGATTCAATCGCCGATCTTTATTACTCACTGCTCCTCGGGAATCCCTCGTCTCCCCTTTCAATCTCTGTTGTCTCTTCTCTCTCAATATAATGTTCCAGATTTTCAAGGTACCATTTTTCATTCATGTCAATTATTATATAATATCATTTTTTATTATTAGTATTAACAATCTTTATTAATTTTTTTTACCTTTATACGAATTTCCCGAACAAATAAATAAACAACACGCCATAGTTTCACAAAATGTGAATTTTGTTTTCTAGTCTTTGTTTCTGTCCCACAACAAAGTTTCCTCCACTGTTTCATGAGGAGTTTTTTGATCTCAGTTTCACCCAGGCATTGGTTTTATCAGCTCCTTTTCTTTTCCTTCTCCATCTTCTTTTCTTCTCCGCGCTCCACTAAAATATTCGCAGGAGATCTCAGCAATTGCAAACTTACTTGATTTTCAGATGGGTCGGTTCCACAAACTCAAAATGGGTTCTTTTGTTTTTATCTCACTAATTTATGTTTATACTGAAAATAATTTTATGCTGCTTATTAAGATGTTAATTCGGATTTTGTTGGGTTGTATTTTGAATTAATGCTTATCTGAGATTATTGAGTGGGGTTTTGTTTTTCATAAACTTGTGTATTCGAGTTCGAAGTTCAACATTTGGAGGGTCACTTACTTCTGCTATTTTTGTTTTTCGTAATTTTGCTTGAAAAGGGTTAATGATACTGTCTCTGCTATAGTACTTCCTAATATCATCTCTTCTGCATCATTGACTGTGTTTTTTTTGGGGGTGGGGGTGGCTTTTAGATTCTTCTTTGGAACTCTGTGCTTTAGGTAGGTATTTTCTGAGTACATTAAAAAAAGATCCTTTTATGGAAATGGGATCTGCTTTTTCCAGTCTCATCATTTTTAAAAAAATTACCCCATCAATATAAATAATAAATAATAATAGTAATAATAGCAACAGTAGAAATATTAATAATAAATATTATTGTTATTATTATTATTATTGATGTTTATAATCTGATTCCTCTGGAAAAGGAACTCATGGTGGTCATGATTTCTACTACAGACCTTGTCTCATCTGCCCAATGCCTTAAACAATTCCAAAACTGCTTATGTTTTGTCTCTCTGTTTTGGTTAGTGCAGGCAGGTACACATAGAAGGATATGATTATGGATAAATTAAAAAAATATGTTGAAAACGCTTTCAGTATTTCACATATTTTGTTCTTTCTTCTCATCATCTTCTTTTCGCCCATGATGCAGGGCTGGTTCTGACTCGATCAAGCTTTTGACTCCAACAGAAAAAAATAAAAATAATGGAAGGTGACACATTCTCTGGTCTCGGCAACGGTACACAGATTGATAACAAGATCTTGCAAACATTTAAGAAAAGCTTTGTTCAAGTCCAGGACATCTTGGATCAGAACCGGGTACTCATCAATGAGATAAACCAGAATCATGAGTCCAAGGTCCCTGACAACCTCAGCAGAAACGTTGGCCTTATTAGGGAGCTTAACAACAACATCAGAAGAGTGGTTGACCTTTATGCGGATCTTTCAAGCTCCTTTACCAAATCCATGGAGGTTTCTTCCGAAGGGGATTCCAGTGGTGCTGTGAAATCTGATGGCAAAGCTGGCCACAAGCGACACAGGCCTCTTTAGGGAACCTTTTTGTTTTTCCTTTTTTCTTTTAATTTCTTTTCTTTTTTGCTTGGTGGAGATGCACGACATAACAATTGTGTTGAGGGGTAGATCAAGATTAGGTTCTGTAGCCGAAGCCCTCTTGTATTACAGAACTTTCTCTAGTTCATCACTTACTGCTTACATTTCAAATAAAAAGAATGATTTTCTGGAATTCCTCTCAGTATTATTATAATCCTGTGACTGTGGATCTAATAGGAATGTAACATGTTTGTGTGCCAATTTAATCATGCTGCTGTCTTTCAAAAGGTGAATAAGAACAGCCCCTTTTCTTTCCTATTCAACGTGATTGCTTTTTCCCTTTGGATTTGAACATGTGATGGATTATCATGAGATGGACCTTTCTTGTTTATATGCTTTTTTTCTATGCTATGATGAGGTTTTGCAAGAGATAAGGGCTTTTAGCTTTGATGAACTTTTCTCGAGTTTCTGCTTGTCAAAAGGGGCTAACAGCCAAAGGGTCTTCATAGTTTTTGTCCGTCATTCTTTTTCATATCTCTTATCTAGTTTAGATGGAAACTCGTCATAGAATACCTTTATTCTCTTTATATCTTGAACCAAAATGTTGTTCCCAGATCTTACTTTAGCCGAGAACTGAAAGTGAGAAGGTGTTGCAGACACTGTTTTTGGCCTATGCGCATGTAGCCAGAGCTTCCTTACCAAGAAAACTATACCTGGTTTATCTGTTCATGTGTTTCCCTGTGGGAGTGACAACTGAGAACTGAAAACTGCATACATATGTGTGAAGATGCTCTGAAACAGATGGAAGAAAGCAGCTTTATAATATAAGATAAAATCTTTTTGGTTCCCTATAACACACCACCACAAGAACAGAATCTCAGATAAGCGATGGGAGGTGCTTTTGACTATTTTTTTAATTTATTTTCTTATGCCCAATGGCTAGTATTGGGCGAGAAATTAGAATTATTCTACTGTTCATTCTGTATGAGCTTAAAACAAAGCACTAGAGTCCTGAGTGTAAATAGTGACCCCAACAACATGACAAGGGACCCAAAGGTTCTCTTTTGGGGTGGAACTGAACTTCTCCATGCTTATCCCTTCCTACTCAGGTTCCTTCCTTTTTACTTTCCAATTTCCCCCTTACTTTTTATTTTCTTATACATGTCCTATATGACATCCTTCTAATTGATACTTGATAATTCCATGGTTTGTATTTCTCTCTCACTCTCACTCTCCCTGATTGCGCAGATGTCTTTACTGGTGGACCCATTTTGTGGCAGCCTAATTTCCTGATCTTAGAAGAGAGGCCCACTTTAGTGATTGCTGACGATTGCCTGCTTCTGGTTTAGATTTTGCATTTTGAAGGAGTGGACCTTTTCCTCCTGGGTAGATTCATACCTTTGTCAATACTCTCCTATTCATAATTAACTCACTCACTCCTACCTATAATTGTTACACCATCATTTTTTGGCTGATAATTGTTAGACTATCGTTTGTCCATGACCTCAGGTCTTTTGGACAGTCACATATCAATTCTTTTCTTACATGCACAAATACTGAAATCTACAAGATGCTGCTCTTTTATTTATACCTTCAACACTGCAAAATACAATGTCACTTTTTAAGCTTAATTGCTCAATTTCTTTCGACTTACTTCTTACCAGGTTCATGGAAGTCTGGAATTCTTATCACAAATTGTGAAGTCATGAACCCCCCTGGCTTTCGCTGTCTCTTTATCTCACCTATCTTTTTCCATTTTTTGCTCTTCCCCATTGTAGAAGTTGTGAGAAATTCATGCAAACATAACATTACTCAAGATGAAATGCAGATTCATGATGATTAGTTCTGTGAGGTATTAACAACCGGATTAATCGAAATGCAATTCAGCAAGAAGAAAAATGGCCCCTACTAGTGAGAAATAACAAGTATGGTTTGTGTCTGAGGAAATGATGAAGGGGTGGAATGAATATCTGATATAAAAATGGATTTGGTCCATAAGCAAGCCAAGACAAATTAGACATTGTGTAGTACATAACATGTGCGTTGGGAATCTACTTTTGCTTTTCTTTCCCTTTGTTCCTTGCATTTCCAGCAAATAGGTTGGAAAGGAGCTGAGCTCTAGTTTGCCCAATGAAAGCTATTTTTTTATAATAATGGAACATGAAGATATCTCCATCATTGGTTGGACCCAATTCCAGCAATCCAACTATAATAATCCACGCCCCTTGCCGGAAATGTTTAATTATGGCCTAATGACACTTTTTAATAATTTGACGATAATTTTTAATATGTGATCATCCTTTTATTCCCTCTCTCTCATACCTTTTATAAAACTAAACTCCATTGGGTCATGCCTTCACAAAGACACTCATACACCCTTTTGAAAAATGCACACTTTAAGAAAATCAACTTTACAAGGTTGACATCACTTCTGTTAGGTGACCCGTTAACGTTGCAAAGTTGCGTTTCACTGATTCTATATTGCATTGTTTGGTACCAAGATCATGTCTCATTTAAGTTTCACCTGCCACCAGGCAATAACCAAACTTATCCCCATTTTTATTTTCCCTTCACAAAAACCACATCACTATCCCCTTTATGTGTCCAATTGCTACTGAATGCTTGCTTAATTCTTCTTCGCCTAAGCCACTAATTGTTAATAATTTTAATTTTTCGTACCACTAGCTACTGTAACAGTGGGATGTGGATGAGATCTTGAATTATAACGAGAAATAAGAGTCCAAACAACTATGCTACTTGTATCGAGTAGCTTCATTCATCAGTATCAATAAATGGCTTTCGACGTTTAATCACTTTTGAGGGCTTCGTGCCCATCCGTAATGATGATTTACGCTCTCAGAACACGTTCTAATCAGTGTACATACAAACACGCATTATCAAACTCCAAAGCTCCAAAATAAAAGACAAAACCCTCTAATTATTTGGATATCAATTCTTCTTCTTCTTCATTTATTTAAACCATTATTCTCCGGTCAGCTCAAAATCCTTGCACAAAAGTAGTAGAATGATAATAAATGTTTTAACAATCCTTCCTCATTTCCATTGAAAAAGTCTTATATAACATTTTATTTTACTTTTTCTCTCGCTTATACTTCTACATCATTCTAAGATCTCTTTTCAATACAGAGATTTTAAATCATTTTACAATACTTTTTAATTTGGGTGTTGGGAGAATAAATGATTTTTAAAATAAATAAATATTGTTTTATTTCTATGACGGAGAATCTTATTCAAAACTCAAAAATTTAAAATTTTGTATCATATCAGTATATTTACAAGAGAAGATCTTATAAAAATTAGATCTTAAACTTACGATTTTAAACATTAGTCTTCTAATAAGATGTTCTATTTAATATTATTTATTTAATTTAGTTTCATTTAATCAAATCCCTTAATTTTCAGCAAAATAATTAACAAATAAATATTAATACTTATAATTTTAAGTATAATGTATCTTTTAATAAAAAGATAGTGATATGTAATAAAACTAGCGAGGTCAACCTTAACAGATAGTTACATACTGCATTTTAAAATATTTGGAAACTTGATTGAATCTTAAAAATATCTTATATTATATTTTGAAGAGTTATATAACATTTTAAAATTATCCTATTATTACATTTTTAAGAGTCATAACATTTTAAAAATCGAGAAACTTGACCGTCTTAAAAGAATACAGTATTATACTTTAAAAGTTGAAGAAATTAATTGAATATTTCATTAATAAAGAGATTAAATTGAAAAAATAAGTAAATAAATAATACGATTAATTTTACGTTAAAGTAAGAAAATTTAGTTAGTATCATTAAATTTAATAATAATTTATCTGCTTTTTTGATAAATTTTCTTAACAAATATTGAGATTAATCATCTTAATTTTTTCTCCTAATTAGTTGACGTGTCTTAGTTTTTCATCAATTTTTATATAAAACATTAAAAAAAGAGAGTTCATACTATAAATCAATTTTAGAAACATGTCTTACATCTAGAGATAAAAACTGGGGTAAAAATCAAATCAACTACAAAAATAAAAAAAAAATAATTCAAGTAACTGAAAATTTATTAATATCTTTTCTCCTTTTTTCTAAGTATCTTTTTTTTAAGTAACTAAAAAAAAAACAATTCAAGAAACTTGACTTCACAAAAGAGGCTTCGAACGAAATCTTATAAACAATTTTAAAAATATAATCATAAAGTAGAGAAAAGTAGATAAGAATTTATATTGATTTATTTTATAATTAAGTTATTCCTAGTCTTAAACAAATTCGCTTAAGAGCTTTTTCTAAAAATAATTTTTTTAACATATTTTTAAGAAAAAGTATTTTCTACCACTTTTACAGACACTAAATATTCTTATAAGAATGTTAAATACAAGCATTTTTATAAGATTAACACTTGTAAGAATAAGTGTTCTAAAAAATAATATTGTATTGATATTAACATTTATAATATTTTTGTAAAACATTTTAATAGGTAATTATATAGAAAGTTGAACAATGTGAATAATTACTATATAAATAAAAATTGATTGAATAATACAAGACATTAACAGTGATATTTACATAAGATTGAAAACACGACAAGAAATGAATAACATGAGTTCTTACACCTTAATCAATTATCTATTTATATTTAGACAAAGCATTCATATAAACAATAAAAAAAGCTAAACTATTGAAAAAATAAATAACATCTAAAATAGATATAATCATATCACTAAAATGAGTCGGTCCTGAGACATTTGAGTTTTCATCTATAAAAAAAATAAAAAGTTATTAGAATGAGTAAAAAAAATCACTTTTAATATCATATCAATATTAAAAGAAATAAAATAATTCATTAAATTAAAATGTATACATTTATATAAAAGACAAGAGTATATATAATAACAAAGATAGTAAAAAATTAAAATAACGGATTATATAATATCTAATTATATGATTATAATGTGATAATAAAAGCAATATTATGTACAAAATAAATGAAAATTTAGGTTAATTTTTACTTAAAATAAACAAATAAATCATTTGGTATTAAACAATTTTAATGACTTTTTCGTGAATTATTTCGATCAAGTTTAGCAAATTTTTTTACTGAATTTACCTTTTTCTATTCTTTGATCAATTTTTAAATGCATTTTATTATTTTATTAGCATTAGACTAATTTACCCTTTTGCCAATCCAACCTGTTGATCCAGTTTTTAAAATGTTGGCTAATACCTTTAATAACATTCTTCACTTACATTCAGTACTCACAGAAAAAGCAATAAATCACCATAAAATTAAGCATTTTTTGTCCAAAATTCCTTAAATTGCATGGGTGCAAACAGCAAGTTTTGTGAGTTTACATAAATTTATCTGAAGAAATGCTTTGTATATTCATCATACCATCCTTGTGACTATTGTTTTAGTAGCAAGGCTTCTTCATATCTATGTGAGCAGTGTATGAATCAGTAACTTGATGCTACTTCCTTTATTAACCATGATAGCTTTTCTTAAAACCAAAATATAGTAGTTTACTTTCAAAATTACTAACTCAGACTTGTGGATGAAATTTCAGAGGTTTTGCATGTAATTGCCATAGAAAAAAAAAAAAAAAAAAAAACTAAAGGAGAGTCAACTTTCAGGTGTCCAAACTTGCACCATTTTGGTAAAGTTTTAAGTTTACTGATATCCATTGATCTTCTCAATAAACTCCAAAATGCAATTATCTCAAGATGACACGATAAGAATTGCAAGGTCAAAAAAATGACAGGGTGAAAAGAGTAAAAGTTGACAAAATGTTGTCAATGTTTTTCATTGATAAAGAATGATATATATAATAGAAATTCATGATTATATTAAGCTAATTCCAAGGACATATCAACAACACATTAGTTTTTTGTTTTTTCTCTGACTTTAGGTGAAAAGGACACATTAATGTCAAGTCATACTGATAGAAATTTTTAACAGCAAAATTTTACACTTACGGTAAATAAAAATATTAAAGTCTTAATATAAATCGAGAGAACGAGTTCGGAGACAGAGGTCAGTGACATCATGCTTAGAAGATAGAAAGAATTTCAACAGCTCGACAAAACCATTACGTTGGGTTGGGTGCTAAAGTGTTTTTGTGAATGTTGAGTTTGTGCAGAAGGAACATAGCTTAAGCTTCTTCATTAAATAGGCTTCTCTTACAGAATTAAATTATGTACTCAAACTAGTTGTAATGGTTACGTTGATCGATGTGGGATTAGACCTTGTGCTCCTTGTACAGGATTTTTGTAGTGGTCAGCATCGACATTGCCTATATGAAGAACTCATGCAGGGTAATTATTTTCATCTGCCAACTCATACAATATTTCGAGCCTGTTGTTCAACTCTATCAAGTACCACCAGTGTACACAAGCCAACATATTCTCCAATAGCTGCATTGAATCCTTATCAATGTCGATGGCAATTAAGGAAATTGAGGTAGGTAGTGTTTACTTGGTATCCAAAAGTGAGTTGAAACCTGCATGGAAAAACTTCAATCATTCGAAGAATGAAGTGGAACTTATTTTGGATTTGGTATCAACTGTTGAACACTACAAAGACAAGATGGTTCTATACCTAGACAACAATTCTATTCTAGACCTGCAAGTGATATAGTGAATGTTGACAATAACTCCATACTTGATGTTATGTTATTGCCCGCTGTGACATTCATCTCGAGGAAGAAATGGAGTTATTATGGAACGGATACTCAATCGAAAGGTGTGAATTTTGCCACAACAAAGCATGAAGTGTTGAGCTTCCACGAGTTCTCCACATTTACTCCTATCAAATTGGTTTTGTGAAAGGTTACCCAAACCCCAGAAGTTAAAGAGTTGTAGAAGAATAGTTTTTATAGTTCATACATGTGAAAAACAGCTTTTAGTAGGATTTTTCAGAAAAAGTTCAATCCTTCTCCCGCATGCACTTAAACTATGGAGTAAAAACATAAAAAAGTGACACATCTTGCTTGTACTCCCACACGTTGTTACTACGTATCAGAAACATGTAAGTAATAAAGATGTTTCTATGATACGTCAAAATGATTCATTACATTGTAAGAATTGGATTCTGCTCAAAGGGAGATAATCACATATTACAAACGAGAGAGCATTCAACAGTGAAGAACACAGATACATAGGGTGACAAGAGAAACTCTAGAAAAGTTCTCAGCTTCGCTTGACGGGATCGAAGTTGGAGACACCAATGACGGCACCGACAATTGCTACAGCCACAACTCCACCAGCGGCGATGCTGAGCAAGAAATTCTTGAGAGAAGGCGTTACGGCGGCTTCAGCCACATCCGGAACCACCATGGAAGCCGTCAATGCAGCTGCAGTCAAACCCGTCACGACTTTCTCTTTCAAGGACGCCCTCACCTCGAACCTTCCATTGGGTTTGGACACGGCCACACCCTTTGAAGCTCGCAGAGCTAACGGTGCCTTGAACGATGCCTCGGACGTGGGCACCACCCTCTTCTGGGTGGCGTGATTTAGTGGGAGAGACATCGAAAGTGCTGAAGTTGAAGCCATTCCTTTCCCCTGCAAGTTGCTTACTCGGTGAAACTTGTTTGAAAAGTGATGAAGTGAAATGGTTGTGTTTTGAGAGGGACGGTTCTGAAAACTGTGAGAGAAGGAGAAGGTGCTTACGTGGCAGCTTCTCCATTGGAGTTGGATAGATAAGGTTATCTTTTTATATTTCACCATCTCCATAGGATAAAGCTTCAAACCATGGGGTGCAGAATACAATTGTTTGATCGTGTTCCACTTTTGGGCTCAATTTTGGGTTAGCCCAAGTTGGATTGCACTTCGATTGGACTATTGCTGTTTACATTCCTCCTTTCGGCTAAATTCACTTTTTTTTTTTTTTCCTTTTTTTGTTTTAAAATTACCTTATTACCTTTAAGAAAATAAAGAAAGTCATCGAGACAATTTTGAAACGTATTTTCTTGATCTGTTCTAGAACTTATTTTTCAGAACTCTCATAAAAGTGTTTTGTTGAAATTTTTCTAAAGATATTTACAATAATGATAATAGAATGAAATGCACTCCAATCTTACGCATAGAAATCAAGATTTTGATACAATGAAACGGAAATAAAGGTATCTTTGTACAAAAAATTGGTAGAAAATGATTGAGATCACAACCAAAGTGGAGTGTGAAAAATAGGGTTCAGGTTTATTGTTTTTTAAAAAAATTAAAGGAAAAGGAAGTGTAATTAGAAAAAGTTCTCCCCCTTGTGGTCTCTGTCTTAGGCCCATGTTTTTTGTCGTAGCCAGAAAAATTCATTGCAGCAGTCGTTTTCCATCTTAGAATAATTGGCATAACCGAAATAGCAGGCATGTTGAAAATGTTTTAATTCAATCATGAGACAGGTGAATTTAAGGAATAATGTACTTACTGCTTTACAAAAATCAAACCTACACTTAACAATTGACGGGAAAAAAATTGTTGTCTTGATGGTTAAATTAATTTGTCACTCAACCGACCTAAGGAATTGGCCTTGATGCAAACAAAAATATGATTGAAAAGATGCAGAACATTTGTATTGACTTTGGAGTCAATCTATAGAACTTTTGGAGATAAGAAGGTTGATTTTGGGGTTACAGGGCCATACCGAAACTATTCATCATTTGATACTTACCAAAACTGTAACATTATTATTTGTCCAAAATAATGTTCTGACATGGAAAACCGTATTAATTTTTGAATCAGAAAAGCCATTTTGGCAACTCAATGCTCTGACCCTTCTAACTTTTCATTGAAAACGAAAAGATGAAAGGGCTAAAAAACGAAAGAAAGACCACAAAATGCTCTTGCATGTGTTAGTCAAAACGTCACTATTGGAAATAGACATTACAAGGAGGAAAGAAGTAGAAGGGTAGCCGAGTTCAGGAGTGAATAAATACAATTGTGCATTCTCAATGGATACAAAAGGGGTTTCATATATGAAGTATTAAGTACACAGTATTACCATACCCGCAGGCAACGGGGAAAAGGGTTCAAGAGGGACACCACACTTATCTACAATTCTGCTCCTTCTCACATATCTCTATTCACAATACAATAAACATGGTTACTACATATTTTATGATATCTTGAAATAAAAAAAATATCATTTTCTCTTCTTCAACCATTACATAACCACCACGGCATTTAGATTAACAACTTTACATTAATTTAATCAGACAAAAAAAAGTAATATCTATAATTGTGTGAGCCAGGCCCTCCAAGCTAACAGATGAGATTGTCTCTGATTGATGTCTAGTTGTCGACAACACACTCCCCAACTTGTTGTTCTTCTCTTAATTTCCTCAGTTTCCAAAGTTCCAGAAATGGGAGATTTCCAAGGGCCCTTCATATTGTCACCCCCTCCATCACCTTCTTCCTCGGATAAGTCCAGCACAACCATGTTATACTATGGCCTTGTGGTGGTGGGGGTTGCAGCTATGGCATTAGCCCTGTACAACTTCATCATGATCAGGAGAAGCAGGAGGCGCCACGTGCAATCAGAAGCTGAAGGGGCAAATGGGTTGGTGGAGGTGGTGATGGAAAGTGGAATGGAGAACTGTGAAGGGAACTTCAACTTGGTCTCAAGTTTCAAGTACAAGAAAGAAGGAGTTGTGGGCTATGATGATGAATGCTCAGTTTGCTTATCGGGTTTTGAAGAAGGAGAAGAAGTTCGGAAGCTGCCACAGTGCAAGCACTGCTTCCACGCTCCATGCATAGACATGTGGCTCTACTCTCACTTCGACTGCCCAATTTGTCGAACACCTGTCGTGCATTTGTCGCATCACAATTCTGGTCCTGCATTGGTGGAGTCCGGTAGTGGAGATTTCTTGGAATGACGATGAAATCAAAGTATGAAATTTTTAAATGGGTTTTGTGGAATTGATTTAGAATGAAATGTAAATTAGAAGATTGTTTATGGGGTGGTTCGTAGGACCTGGAATTGTGACCACTCACTCCTTCACAACTTTCTCCACAAGGAACAGACACACACAGCTAAAGCTTGTTCATGATGTTACGTCACAAAAGAGGTTCACTACTCCTCACTCTTGGTTTTTTCTATATTTGTTCATTCATATACACTTCAAACCATACATAATAATCATAACAGTATACAGATTTAGAGTCTACACTTCCAAATTTATGCATAGCTTGATTTGGATCTTGAAGTATATCTCTTGGTGGGAACAAGAATTTGCTGTCTCTGATAGGCTTCATCATTTCCAACAACATCTTTTCTAATAAAAAATATAGGTTTGGAGATTTTGATTTTGATTCGTTATCGCTGTGACACGGGTGAGCTATAGTATCTAATTTTTAATTTCCAATAACTCATTGCCGTTTAGTTTAAAGCTCACTGATAAATAATTTATTCACTTTATTATACACAAACTGATTTTAAAAATGGTCTTTGTTTAAATTATAATCATCACATGTTTACCTGGCTTTGGCCAACGGTTCTGATTGGTACGATACCATTGGCGTTTGTGGGATTTTTGGAAGTTATTTAAATTTTAAATCATTGCATAAATCAGAAAGAAAGCCAAATTGTGTGAAATTCTATAATTGCACGGTGCAATAAATTATTATTATTTTCGTATTGCAAGCTTTATACGTTTATTGTATGAACAGCGTACGTCAAGTGTGAATTTTGAATCACATACTAATATATGTTTAACATGCTAAATAAGGATAAATAGCAATTTATGAAGATCTTTGCGACCATTATTTGTTGGGACTCATTTGTGTTTTGGGTTACTTTATAAACATGTCTTTTCAACATCATATTATCTTAATACAATATTTTATTATATAAACTTAAAAAAAGTTGGAATATTATCTTAATACACTCCATTTAGATTTGGTTAAGTTTTGTATATCATTAAATTAAATCTAATTCAACTTAAAATTAACCTTCTTTTATACAAGTTGGATAATGTATTTAATATGAATAATTTGAGACTCACTTTTATGTTTATCTCATACTCACTTATAACTTGTATAATCATAGAAAAACTTAAAATTTTAATGACAAGAGTGAGTCTTCTTCATCTATCAAACAAACCTAAATAGTCTCATATGAATTAATGGTAACCAACTTAATCAATATTAACAAAAAAAAAAAAGAATTTCCTCACTATTTACCATCAAGAAAGGATGAGAGAAAAAAAAATTAAAGAATTCTTTTTTATTGGATGCCTTAAACCAAGATAAATATGTTTCATAATATAATCTATAAAGAATTATAGATTTTAAGATTTGAAATAACACATATAGTTATAATGGAGTCATGCAAAAGTGACAAATCTTTTAAAATAAAATAATACAATATTGTTCTTTAATTAATCATACAGACACTAAAATCAGTAAATATAACATGTATTATAACACAACCATTCTCGTATACAATTAAAACTCATTACATTGCATTTTCCTCTGTTTTTAAAATTTTAAAATATATAACGTAGAGTCTGTTCAGAACTTTTAGTTAGGAAAAAAATGTTTAACATAATTAAAAATGATATTACAATGAAATATTATTGAAAATCTAGTAGAACAGCTCTTGCAAATTCCTTTTGTAAGAGAAATCCGTAAAGAGGAATAATTGAAAAACAAATAGCAGGTTACTGTTGCAGAAAGCCTTGAATCGCGAACGACAATGACAACCATGATTAAGACTTCTCATAAAATGACTTGCATTACGAATGCTATTAGTGCACCATTTTTCTAGCACCAAATTTAGTTAGTAATAAATTAATATCTCAATTATTGCTTCACAATTTATATAAACTATAGAAGAACATCGTGCTTTCCACGGAGAATGAATAAAGCAAAAGAAAAAGTATGAGTAGGTGAATGAATGAATTCCTAGTATACCAGTAAGTGATCCATCAGTTGAAAAAATAGTGATCCTATTATTTGTATATATAATAGATAAAATAATGGAGTTATAACATTTTTAAGTGATGTTTTGAGTATATAATTTATCTTCAAAGTTTAAGAGTGGAACAACATAATCAATGTTCCTGATTAACCATACAATATATTATTTTAAGTTAACTGGTACTTATTTAAAAATCGGATACATTTTTTATCTTTTTCTTAGGTTTCTTTCACTTATTACTTCACAATTTATTTGTCTGAATTAGTTTTTGGTACTCATTTTTTTAAATTACAAATATCGGTATTTATTAAGATTTGTATATATTTTCTTCCACATCTTTTTTCTCTCTTTTTCATATCAAGATTAAATCTTGTTAGTTCCTTACTTTCTTTGAACAATTATTATTAAAATGGGCCACTTATATCTTGAGAACTTTATACAACACGTGAATGAATTTTAAAAGATAATATCGCTAAGAACTCAACCAACTAATGTCATAATCAAATGATCTTTATGTTTGAGATAGATCATATTTTTTTATTTATTGTGATTACTAAGAACTGGAGCAACAAAATATAAAAAAAGAATTACTATATATCTATGCAAAGTGTACTACTTTACAGCATGCATAGAAATTGTTTCGACAAAGTATTACAAAATTAAGCTTGAATAACTCACAAAACTAGCAAGACCAAAAAAGAAGTGAATCAACAGTGACAGAACACAGGCAATTTAAATAACACTGCATGTTAAAAATGAGTTCCGGCTTTACCAGTAAAACTGGAGTCTCCTTGATCAGAATGAAGATTACATTTTTCTTAAATTGTCTAACCTTGCCTGTAAATCGCTATCTATGGCGGCATCATCCCCAGCATTTTCAACTTGAGGCACTTTAGTGTGTGCAGCTGGGGCAGTAACAGCTGTTGATGGTGCACTCAAAAGCTGCATATCAAATCAGAACTTGTTAGATAGCATTATAGTGACTAATTCATATACTTACTGCTGAAAAAAATAAGTGGAAGGGTAAACAAGGTACCTCTTGGTTGATGTTGATACCAATCTCATCAAGAACCTGATTCACTAGTTCTTCTGTTTCTTCTTCTTCCTCATCCCCTTCAAGAGCATCATCCATTGCGTCTCCCATCACCTCTGTAATCAGTTCCATCCTATCATTCTGATACTCAAATTCCATTAAGATTTTCTGCAACGATGGCAAGTTCATCTGCCCGTTCATCTGTCCCATTGCCTTAGTCACACCTTTCATCGCCTGACCCATCGCTTGTGTTGATTTCAAAGTCTGAACAATTTTGATACATTAGAAACCAACTTTTAGCATTCACATTCAGCACAGGTATGATTTCTTATTAAAATGTTGAAGGAATTTAATGATAGCAAGTCAATCAGTTTCCAAAGTGAGGCGTTCACATTCAGAACTGTAATCTTATAATGATGATATGCTACCACAATACCACGGTGCACATACTTGAATTCTGAGGGATACACCCTGGAGCTGCGATTTGAGCTTATAAAACTTGTCAATTTGATGTCTTGTTCTAACAAGATCTTTTGCCATCACTTTAACAGCTCCCTGGAAAATTTTGCATGAACAAAACAGAGCATCAGGAAAGCCTAAGTTACCCAACTTAATGGCTGTGTTAAGAATTAAATATATACCACGATGAGCACAAGTATAAATTTGCTGACAATATCAAGATTGTCATCGAAATCAGTTCATTGGTCAAAAGAATCAGCATTTACCAAATTACATTACTAGAATAACACAACGTACTTATATCCAAATAAGAAAAGAGTTTATAACATGCAAGCCAGTTTCAATCATCCTGCAAGAATGGCATGAAGTTAAATTTCAAAGTTTAAAACTATGGTCATTTCCTATATACTTCCCAAACAGACAAGTGAGTGCCGCTGTAACAAAATCACAACTTTATTTGCTTACAAGTCATTTAAGTAAGTGAAAATTAAACAAAACACTTTTATATCGATGAGAAGAATATAACTTCAGTATCACATTAAAGACACCCTAAATTTAACAACAGAAGGAGATATCAGTTCCACAAAATTGCAAACCTTTCCATTGCTTTTCTAAAGGAATGAAGGCTCAATCTTCAACAATTTTAATAAACAGATGCCTAAGTAGATAGTTTTGAGCCTGTGATGCATTAGGAAAGCAAAGTTTAATCCCCAACATTAATGTGAATACCTGTGTATGCGTTATGCATATAGGCTTGCTTTTAGAAACTTCTCTATAAGCATTTTTAGGAGAAAAAAATAAGAAGGAAAAAGAAAATCGACTTCACCATTAGCTAAAATTAACTTACGCTTAACTAAATCGTAAAAGGCATTTCATATTAGCTTCTCCAAAATCTCTTTTTCTTAACTAACATATAAGCTAATTTAAATCTATAGAAGACTAATTTCATTTTTCTTTCTTATTTTTTCTCCCCTAGAAGTGATTATGGAGAAGATATCTCCAAACAAGTCCTACATCTTTGTTATTATAACACACGGAGAACAATTTTTTCAGCCACATATATTGTTGGCAACATACACAGCGAAGTACATGAAAATTGAAATAATATGAACATTGTATTTGAGTGAGCAGACAACATCCGCATACCCTCTGTGACTAAAGAATAAACAGATGAACAGAAAATCAACTCCACCCTCCAACTTAGGGGGCAGAGGAGGGTATTATGGATATGCAGTAAAGAGCATAGACAATGCTCCAACCAAAAACTAAAGCAAACAATATTGAGAAAAACCTAACTTATGAACTAAAGATAATACCAAAATATATAAATAGGGCAAATATCACCTTATAAATTACCTTATAAGATGGTTTTGTACGTTTTACTTAGACATAAGCAACTAGGCAATAAATACTATAGCAAAAGTTCAAAACGCAATCACCATACCATCTGGCCTTGTTTGGCACTTTTCTTTATCTCCGAAATCAGTTTCTTCTCCTGTGACTGCAAACCTACTCTCTCTCGTTCTATTTCTCTAATTGATCTGTCCAGCATTCTCTTATTCTCCCGCACGATTTCTGAATATTACAATAATATCAACAGAGAGTGCATCAGCGTATAAATATTAAAACGATACCACCATGTCAACCTAAAGGTGTACATTCTGAAGGTTCTGTAAATGCATGAGCGAAACTGATCACCATTATTCCCATACTACCCATTTGCATAAAATGGACAACATGTTACACAGAATAGCTCGATAAAATTCTGGTTGTCACAGCGACATTAATCTTGCTCAAAGTTTACTCATGGAATTACGTTGTTAAAGTCTGCATTTATTCTTTTAGTTATCATAATAATTTAAACGATAATAATATCAAGCAATAAGCAGAAAATTCAAACATTTTAATGTTCTTGAGATGAATGTAACGAAATAGTTGACTTATTATGGGAGGGAAGAAAGATACCTGCAGGGGTTTTCGTCTTTCCACAGATGAAACTCATGCAGCCGGAATCAGAAGAAACCTAATAAAAACTTTAACGATAATTGCGCGGAAACAGATGAGGTGAAATTGCGAAGAATTTTGTTCTGCGATAAATGTATCTGCTTTCCAATTTCAGCCTCCAGCTTTCTTACACTGCAAGCGTTAAGCCATTAACTGTCATCCTTGCATGGGCCAGGGCCTTTTTTTTCACTTGCAATTTCAGGCCTATTTTTCCACCACATAAATAGAGTTTTGCTTCTTGTACCCTCATAATTTCTAACAATACCTCTATAAGCTTCTTCTCTTTTATCACTGTTCTTCGGCTGCTGTTTTCGTCAATTCTAGAACAGCAATCCTAAAAGGCAATTGTCAGAGATCATTTCAAAGGGTACTTTAGAACAATTATTTTAGATTTCTTAACAAGTAATTTGGAAAGTAAAATATATATTTTAGATTGGTTATTCTGAAATACATATTTTTACTTCTGGATTAAGTGTTTTAGAAACTTAGAAAACCTGTTAATTGTGACTTTTTTTGATATCATAATTTTATTTTTACAGAACTAATATGGAAGAAGACTTGGTCGTCAAAAGATCAGATGAAATTGTTATGTATTTAACTATAAATAATATTTATACAAAAGTAAGTTTACAGGTGTAGATCTTTACAAACAAAAAGAAAAGATTCTTAACCGGTAAATTAGGAATTTCCTCCAACGGCAATGTAACGTCTAATACTAAATAGTTGAATATCAACATAAAATAACAAATGCAAACAGCGATGAAGGAGAGGCGGGAACGGTAAAGAAGAAGGCATAAAAATTAGGGTTGGTGTAGAGAACTCATCAAGAGCATTTTCAACCTTTTGAAACTATGGGGTGCAGGTAGGAAATAAGTGGGTGCACGAAGCAAAAGCCTATAAATAGCAAACTAACCTTTGTTCCCCAGTAACTTTCCCTCTTTTGGCAAGGAAAAAAGGATTTTTCTTATTTACTTTTCTATGATTTTATTATGATTTTGAAAAAATAGTAATATTATTTCTTATATATAACACATTTTTTATTTTATTTGCTTTTTGACAACTGTAGTGATAAAAAAATGGAAAAAGAATCTTGACGGCTTTGGATAATTCTATTTCCAAACCTCATAGTTTTCTAATGTACTTTTTTTTTTGTAATTCAATCACAAACAATGGTATATGATAAAATTGTTAATTCAATCATTTATAATTAACAAATTACTTAAAAATGTAACAAAAAAAAAAGTAATCCTGTCATAAGCAAAGTAATGGTTTTGTTTGTTTGTGACCAATAATAATATGGGTACTTCTTTGTCCAAATTTGCTCTAAATTAAATAGCTCTAAATACACACAAAATTTAGTGGATTCTTAAAAGAAACTGTCTGCTAATTATTATGGTTTGCTATTGTTTGGTGCTATAATCTAACTTATTTTATAAAAAAACTCCAAACTTTTTATTGTGATTTAAGATATTATATTTATATCTCCACTTTTAAAAAATGATTTTTTAAGAAAAGTTCATCATAGTATTAGCAAATTATTCTGTTTGGTGACATTTATATGATTTGACATGTGAAAATAATTGGAATAGCATCAGATCTTGTATGCAAGAACAATCCAATATTAAGTGAAAGGAATTTAGACATAAAAAACAAAATAATAATTAGTTGGTATAGCGGGGCACCCTGGCTGTGGGCACTCCTGCTTTCATATAGGAAGGTGACTATGCACTTCATATGTGTGGTGTGTAGCATGTAGGATAAGATTGTACATAATGATATAAATATTTCACTTTGACCTTTTACACCAAATAATATTTAAGAAGAGTGAAAATTAATTTTCATTCATAAAAGTAAAAAAGAAAACATAAAATGTAATCCCATTCTATTTTAAAATATTAAATTTAGAACCAACTTCATTATATTGAAAATAGATATTTTATTGTTATATAGACTTGGATTACAATATGAACCAAATTCTTAAAGAATGATGAGACAGGTTATTCATCACTTAAGATCTCTAATTATTTATTACAATATCACAATAATATCTTTTAAGATTTTTACATCAAAATTTTAAAGAAGATAATAGCTTTACCATTTATGATTATAATTTATTATTTTATTATAAAATAAATATCATGTTTGTACTTTGATGCTTGTTTATATTTATTATTGATTATTAACTTGAGTTTAAAAAAGTCTTTAAAGTATTTTTAACTATTTATCTAAGAAGGAAAACATTTTCATAAATAGTCAAAATAATTATCAAATTCTTGTTATTTCATTAGCAGTATTACTGAAGAGTTTAAGTCATTTCAATTTCTAAAACTCTAGGCTTCTTAATTAGTTGAAAAGGTGATTCACTTCTCGTAATGAATAAAACTTAATATTTTTTTCTGCTAACTTTATGCTAACTTTATTCAAAAGATAATAAGTTCTATTTCTAGTTGAAACCTAGAAGGGTTTCTTTTAATCACTTTTATATAGAGTGTAATTTAAGGCTTGATAATGTTTTAGTCTATGGTGACCTAGATTCTCGTTAGAACTTTGGTTGAATTTCTAAAGACTTTAATCTCAATAAATAAGATAGTAAGTTCAAATAAGGTTGATCTAAAATGTCAATTTTTAATTTAATTTAAATATAATTAAGGTTGATAATGTGTTTTACAGTTATTTTCAATTATTAAAAATAACATATAAATGTTTAAGTTGATCCAATTGAACATAAAATCACATTATTGATTATTAAAATTGAGGTAAATTAAGCTAGAATTTAGAAAATAAGTGTGGAGTTAACTTGAAACACCTTATAGTCATTAATATATATATATATATATATATATATATATATATATATATATATATATATATATATATATATATATATATATGCGTGTAAAGATATCTCCTATTTTGATATCAAGTATGATCATAAAAGTTTTACCACACACTTAAAGGATATAAACAATCAGCACAATATGATATAGCATAACATATATCAATCACACATAACATTTTCACTATAGATAATATCAAAACAACTTACACCTCAATTTCTTTTATAGACTACATGAATCCTCAATTATATTTTAATGATTTAGAGTAACTTGTCAAGCTTAACGCCTTTCGAAATATTCATGTATCACCAGAAACTAACACTTGACCCATTAGAAGCATATTGAAAATTTATTCTTAACTTCTTATATTAGGGTGATTTGTTATGTCTATTTTGAAACAATTTGATGTACAAACCTTCTTCAATATTGACCACTTAATATCTTAATATATGTAATATAAATTATCACCGAAATGAGAATATATCATTTACTTAATGAGTTTCACACTTAATACTATACAATATCATGGTAGGAATCCCCCACCACACATTCATGTAGTTATCAAAAATACACAACCAAATTAATTCGTAATATGGTATAAATATCCACATACAATATTTAACATTAAGTATATTACACAATCACTTACATAATTTTATATCAAACAATACATATAACAATATAACACATTTATCATATGCACATCACTTGAACAAACTCATCTTTCTTCTCTCTTGAACAACCTTGCTTTCCTTAACAAAAGGATGATTTTCTTACTTTGACAACATTAGTTCTAAAGAAAAAATAATTGATGCAACCTCTCTCACTTAAATATTCTCTCATTATTTAAGCAACTATCATTGAGTTAGTTTTACTCATACATCACATCAATACTTAAACAATAAAACCTATTGTATAATTCAACAAGTTTCATAAATACATGCACAGTCTCTTTTTCAATACATAATCGATCATATTATTACATTATCTAATAATATCTCAAAAATATTATATATCACCACAACAACTCAACATTGAAGCTATCACTACTTTTGAGCAACTATAATCCCAAATAAATAAAAATTATATTAACATTTTTTTCAATCAAGTTGAATCTTTAAATAATATGTACCATAATTATACTATCATATTTAAAATATTAATGTTATCTTATATCTCCTCAAAATTATTCTTAGTTATCCATAACACCCATTATTTAAATCATATTTAAATTATTTTTTAAAAAAACTTTTACAAGACATGTACGAATATATTAAAAATCTTTAGATTACATTTTTTATTTAATTTAAAACCTTCCCTTTTAGACCTATCTAATGACTAAAAGTTGATCAAATTAACTATTTCATAATACAATCTATTTTTACACCTAGAAAGTATGAAAACAATTACTTTGTTCGTGGCATGGTGATTATTATAATATACAAAAGTAAAATTTAATTTATTTTCGTGTACATACTTATCATACTTACACTACAACGAGGCAGCAGAGTTGTCCTGATAGTCTTCCATTCAAAATCCTAATATTTTATATATTTTAAGATAATTTAAATTTAAATCAAAATCATTATTATTTATGGTATATTATTTATGTTAATTCTTTAATATGATTGAGAATATATAGACATTATGGAATATTTTGAGAAAATTTATAACTCATTCAAGTCATATAAAAAAATAGTTTGCATTTTTCAATTCAAATAAAAGAATGACGTTGAAAAGAATATACTGACTAAATTTCTTACAAGTATATTTTGATGAAATAACAGTGATGGACTCATGCATGCAGTTAAAAATGATATTTCATTGTGATTATTAGTAATGAATCTTTCTTAATAATGAACACACTATTTTCTTCCTCATGTCTTCCTGTTTTATTTTGTCATATTTGAAAAAAAAAATATTTTAAGAAATAACAGAAAATAGAGACAGAGAAAAGATGACAAAGAGTTGTTTTGGTAATGTTATTATTAGTATTACATAAGAAAAAGGTAAAATAAGATAGGGAATTTATGGAGAGGAGGCACAGACGAAGTTGGTGAAGTGTGCACCCGTTTTTGGCAACAAAATGCCAAAGGAATCATAGGCATATGGGTGGTGTGTGTGTGGTCCTTGGCTCAGGCCATAGATGATCATGTGAAGCTCCTTTCACATGCACTTGCTATGCATTTATAATCTTCCCACAGTATATGCCACAGCTTCTGCTTGGTTGGTGAGTAACATCCCAATTCTCCTTTCAACTTCATTACTCACCTCAATCCTTCATCTCTTTAGTCAACCTTTCATAATGTAACATTTACAAGCACCAACATGTCATATGTAAATGTTCAACCACCCTTAATTACTTCTCCATTGTGGTTCTCTCATGTGTTGCCACCTTAACAAATCATAGCTTTTTTCATTTTAATCTTTTACTCAAAAGGGTCTTTAGGGGATGGTGTTTTAGTCAACCAAGGTGGCCATGGTGTCTCATATTTTCATATGTGGAGATTAGGATTATCAAATTTTCTCCTGTGGTGTGAAAAGTAAGTTTAGATTCATGCTATTATGCCTGATCATATCCTCCTACCATATTTTTGACTTCCCCAGTTTCTAATCAGAGGCCCTACCTTGTCTGCTATATACATATATAAACGGTCTCCTTTATCTGCTATATATGAATATGTTCATATATTCCGTTTAGATTAGCTTCAATTTTGGCTTTACAACCAAGAATATCAGTTCAAAATCACTCAGTAATCGCGGATTTCAAACGCGCAAAAAGTTGTGAGATGTAATCATTTATTTAAATCTTCTATGACGTTAAAGTGGTGGAGATTTTTACCATTTCTCTCAGTGAGGCCATGTGCCAAGCCAGTGGAAAAGCGTTTAGCTTTTTTAACTTTTCTTTTCTCATCGGGTAGGAAAAAAAATGAATCTACTTTTACTTTTCTCTTTTCAGTTTGTCTTAGTTTGCTTTGACAAGTTGTGCTAGTGAACATGAGCTTCCCACCTACCTATCTTTCTCTCTAACACACACAATTGTATCCATTTTCCAATTCAATCCAAAAATTTGTTTACCATTATAACTCCTTTCCTACCATGCATAAAGCCTATACCAGAATCTCAACCAAGGAAAGATCACAATTGATGGTAGCTATAGCAGCAACAAAAAGAGAACAGGATTGTTTTAAAAAATTCATGAGCTCCACAAACTATGGAAAATAATTACAATTAATTGTTGTTAAACTAAACTACAAACATAGACCACTAGCAATGGCTTTATTTCTTTCCAAATTGGTAGTTTCATAGACAGGAAGTTCTTCTTGGTACCTTGCAGCTCCAACAAGATGATCCAGCTCAAACAAATCTGAACTTGAACAACTCGCATCATCTTCTTCCTCCTCCTCTTCATCGTCCTCGTCGTCATCCTCATTACCATAAAAGCCTCTAAAATCTAATTCACCCTTACCAGAATTTCGGTAACCTTTTACAAAACCACGAGCTGCTGCTTCTTCAGCTCCATTTTCTTTTCCCCGAACAGTGTTCTTCAGCTCCTTTATCGAAGAACTTCTTGTGATCTTCCTCACGGTGAAATTAGGCCCACTCTCGTAAATGTTGCTACATTTGTGATAACTGGGTTGTGGTTCAGAATCCTCACCTAGGATTACGCTAACGGGGTAAAACCTCACGGATCTTTTGACCCCATTGGTGTTGGATTTTTTAGCCGAAGAGGAGGTTTTGCTCATGCAAGACCTTCTCGAGAAGGAAGAAGGAGTGGAAGAGAAACACGGGGACTTTGATTTGTATTCAAAGCTAACATCTTCAACAGCCCCAACGTAACACATTTTGGCCTTCTTCACGTTCTGGGAGTTGAAGATGGAGCTAAGGAAGCTAGCGATTCTACTCCCCGGCGAAATGGGTTGCTTCACTCTCTGGTTCAATTCGCCGTAAATTTTCAAAGCCCGCAACTTGGTCCTTGCGAAACCACCCTCTTTATTCTGCTTATCGGAAGCCCTATGGTCTTGTTTCTTCTTCTCCGATGTGGGTCTCGGTCTTTGTTTCTTCAACGTTGTCGTGTCGGTTTCCGAAGAGGAAAATATCCCCCCAGAGCTGCATTCCGAGGAGCTCGAACTGGAGTTGAGCAACTGAGAACTGTGGGAACGGGAATGGGAATGGGAACTATGCTTCTCCATCCAATCTTCTAGCATGACGGCTCGGCGAAGATTCATTCTCTCTTTCTTGCCACCTTTTTCAAAGTCGAAAGAGTGGGTAGTTTGATCGAAGAGAGAGGGTTGTTGATCCTGGTGAAGGTTGGATTTTGAGTCGTCGATGGAATGGCAGATGGCGTCAAGGAGAGAGGAGGAGAAGGAAGGAGTTCTTCTCCTTTGTGGGCAGGTGGGTTCCTTCATGGGGTTCTCCTTCTCCCTCACTCTTGTGTGCATTTTTGAGGTGAAAGTGAAACTGAAACTGAAAGTGGAACTTATAGCAGTGAGAAGGGAGTTCAGTTTAAAGGGGTAAGGTAAAGTTTAAGAGGGCAATGTGTGCAGAGAGAATGTGAAAAGGTGTTGAGGGGAATAGAATAGAAAATGGTGCAAGTTGAAGGGTGTGAAGAAGAGAGGAACTGAGAAGGGAGAATTTTAATGACAGGTGACAGGGTTGGTTGGGATTGTGTTTGTATGTGTTTGTACATGAGCATGTGTAGGCGTTGGCACTACAAGTGTACGTACACCTTTCGGTGAACACAAACAAATAAATTAAGTATATTGATTAAAGAAAGCAACAGTTGTGGGAGGTAGCAGACTCTGACAAGCCTCAAAGTAACTCACATACACTAATTATCATGTCACACACACATCTCAGATCAGATGGTTAAAGACTCCTATTTTCATGGCTTTCATTTGATGCTGTGTGTGGTTTCTTTGATGGTGTAAAAGGGAAGTGATTTTGATGAGAAGAAGAGGTAAAGAGAAGGTTGGAATTGGTGTTGGAAGAAGGAGAAGAGGTGGCAGAAAGAAAGCAGTGTAAAAAGTTGGAAGGGACTCCCGCGCGTGCGGCCGATCTTTTCAGACTTCAGATCACACTCCACCACACTTTTTGCTTTTTAACTATTTTTAAACAAAAATAAATAAAAATACTTTACCTCATCTTTTATATTCTAACTATTTTAATGGGATGCCGTACCAGTACAAAGTTATTTCTTCTTTTATATTTATAAGGTTTATATACATTTTATTTTTAGTTACATTGCTTTTTTTAAATAAAGTTCTTGATAATAATAATAATAATAATGAAAATATTATTGTATTTTAATTGAAATGTCCTTATTTAATGAAAATCTAATGAGATATTAAATAGGAGCATATTTGGGAAGAATTCATTAGTTAGACTTGTTTTAGGATAAAATTATAAAGTTTAAGCATTCAAAGATATTGACAAGGAACGAATATGGGTTAAAACTAATAAAATTATGAGCAAGAATTATTGATTAAATAATGAGAACAATATTTTTTTGTGATTTACCATAACTTTTTTTTCAATAGTCAAAAATATATTTTAGAATGAGTTACTAGTATTTCTATATGATAAAATATTTCCTACATAAAATTACTCAACTAAGATTTTATTCAAATTTAAAATTAAGTTTTAAGCGCTAAAATGTTTTGTATTTAAACCCTCATTCACAAGTAGTAGAGTAACAAAAAAGCGCACAAGCTAATGATTACATATATCATCAACGTTAAATGGAATATAAACCGCATAAAATGGGTGTATTTATTCATATAATTGTATTTAGAGTTATACTAAAATTGATTTTGGTGTAATGTTTTAAAATAATTGTATTAAAAATCATACTAAAAATGAAATTCATTGATTCGCCATTTATAATTGAAACTGATTATAATTGAATCCTTAACCCACCTGCACATGCAGGACTATCAGATTGGATCGATAATTAAAGAAATATTCTGAGTATAAAAGGACCAGTAATAGGATTTTAGCGTGTGTTTGGGTTAAAATTTAAAAACTTAAATTTGTTGTTAAAACTAACTGTTAGTGTGAAATATTAGAAGAAAAATTGGATTGTAATTTTAAAAAAAAATCGAATATTAAACTACGTTCTAATATATTTGTCTGGAAATTTGTGTCCAAAAAGTACTTTTATATTAACAAAATCAAATAAAATCTAACTGTTTTTATATTCACTAGTATGTATATTAGCAATTAAGCTCATTGATTACACGACTCTAAGTCAATCTTAACTTAGCCAGATATAATTTTAATTACTTTTCGAACAACATTTATTATTTTAACTAACAAGTCTCTTTAAATTTAAGTTACACTCTCACAGATAACATAAAAATATTAATTGGGGACTGGATATTCAATATCTAAACATATGAATGAGAAATACATTATACTTCAACTCTAATTTTCATTTAATACTGTGCTAACAGGTTCGATATTTTTTTCTTTTCAAAACTATTTAGAACAAAATTTAACTAACTTAATAACGTTTAATTATTAAAAAATTAGTCATTAAAAGATACTGAAATATTAGTCTTCTAAAGAAAAAAAAAAAAAAAAAAAAAGTCATATCTCTATGCGCAGACACGTAAATCTTTTCTTTTCTTTCTCTAAGATTTATCTTGTCTCTTTTAAAATTTGACCAAAGCTCATAATAGTTAGAGAATTAAAAGATTGTTCTCAATTAAATAGCTTTTCTATTATAACTTTCAAGTGTTATGTGATTTTTTTTTGCGTGAGCTCGACACTTCTTGAAGAATAAAAAATTTTAAGTAAGGGGAACCATTTTAAATAATTATAGTTAATAAATTTTAACAGTAGTTCATTTTTTTTGGATGTTTTAGTAACATAATCTTTTGTTACATGTTGAGTTAGAATATTGTTGCTTATATAACATCGGTATTTATAAATTGAACTTGAAACATAAACGAGTCACGTGCTTATTTAAATATAACAAGTGTGAATACTGTTTAACATAATTATATATGTGTAATGTATGTGTGTATATTATGAATTATCATTTTTATTTATAAAAATTTCCTCCTTTTATTGTTTATTGTTTCGGTACATCCTTTAAGTACAAATGATTATTTTCAAAACAATAATTTGATTATCTCTTAGCAACATTTATGACTGCATTTATGATTGTCTTCATAAACCGAAACAGTTTTGAAATCTAATTAAAAGAGGTAGTTTTGAATTGGGTGATTAGTCTATTCCTCAAATCAAACATCTCATTAATATAACAGAAAGAGTGGAGGGAAAAGTTTCAAATAAAACAATTGTGTATCTTGGCGTTGGCATAAAAGAGTTTTTGGATTCCATGAACCCCAAATATTTTTGTCCAACACACTCTCATAAAACTATCATTCTACAAAAAATAGAATATAGTCAATAAAGCCCATGGGAGTTTTGGGTCAAACTTTGTGGATTCTCTTTTTTATTTAACTTAATGGGCTCTATGGTATAGCCTTTAAATAGTCCATCTTAAACCCAAAAGGAAAACTTATAGTATTTCTTAAGGTCACTTGTGCCAATTTATTTTCGATTTTGCTGACTATTACTTTCTGATTAATAATAGTAATAATTAAGTTTAATTCTTATTTTAATAAAACATAAAATAAATTCAAAATTAGTCTCTTAAATTTATTGGAGGTAATGCATAGATTTAAAAATATGAATATTTTAAAAAAAAACCATTAAATAAGAATGAGGTAGTTAACATTTACTTATTTTTAAATTAGTTAAATGACTATTTTTTATTTATATATTTTAGTTCAGGGAGAATGTTACCTTAGAGAGAGTAGTTGAAAATAAATAAACATTTTTATTAAATTCATGAATAAATATATTGCATTTTTATCACTTTTTTTTAATCATTATTCTTAGAATGCTTTCAAGTTGCACACACAGAATCATTTTATCGGATGTCCCTGAAGAGACTGCAAAAAGAACATAAAACTTAACAAAACCAAAAAGATACTCTTGAACGGGGAATCTGACTCAAGTGTTCTAAAATTTGATAATAGCGTGAAGGGTGGTAGGATGAAAATACTCTGTCATTTAAAAAAGGGATGACAATGATCTTTCTCCTTTTCTTGTGAAAGCTGCACAACACATTTAACTATCTTAATTTTTTTTTATTGTGTCAATGATTTTACTTTTTAAAAATTCGACGACATTTTTCACCAAGGACTTTGTGTGGGGGGGAATTCGAGACCAAACAAAAATTAATGTAGTTTATGCGCGAGCCTCGCCCAATAATACTACGAGACTAGTGCCACTGGAAGCGTGGAGCTTGTGTTTTTCTTTCCTTAAAAACATTTCGTTCCACAAGACCCAAAATAATACAATATTTATTCTGAGTACATGATAAGGAATGGAAAAGACAGAAAAAATGTAAACAAATAAACTAACAAACAAATAATGAGTAACTCAGCAGGAATGAAAGACCGTAAAACTGGTAACATGTGCATTTTCATGTTTGTGCAAGATAACTTATGTGCGTGCTGAAGCTAGAAGAGTAGGAACAAAAGTAAAGAAAATAAATTCATTCTTTGTATCTAATTTGAATAGTAATAGAATTTACACCCACCAGACTTCTTAAGCTTTTTTTAAGTAAATAATTGCCGCTCTAGGTCCATCAGTATCTTTAACTACTAAAAACTATATTTACCACCCACATTAACATAACCTGAACCAATGGCACAAAGACGAGAAGCGTGAGTAGAGATGAAAATAGCCCAAAAAAAGGCAGAGGTGCGAGTAGCACCTTATCTGACACCTTCGCCTATAAAGAGACTTAGTAGTATAGTAAAATAAATATGGAACAATTAATAAGCAACACCAGCTCCACACTTTGTAAAGCATCAGCAGCCACCCCTTTTCGTAAAATCTCACAACTTACAAGTATTGTTCATGTATTCTGGCACGGTTCTCCTCCCACCATAATCTAGCATGCATCTCTCCAAATTTTTCTCGGCTGTGTAACCCATGAGAACATCAAAAAATAAATTCTAGAGTTCTAAATCAAAATTCAACCATGTAAAAAAACACCATATTAATTAATGCATGAATGTATCTTCACGCCTAGATTTACACCATCAAATCACAAACTGGGACAGTGACAAATGGGAACAGAATGGGAGGCAGAAGCAGACAAATCAGCACAAAAAATTAGACTAATTCTTATACTATAATGTATTTCCTAAAACACGGATTAAGCTTAATTAAAAATTAAAAAAAAAAAACTGTGAATGAGTCTTCCACCCATTTATCCCCTTTATCAATTATATTTATAGATAATGTGAGATTTTCTATACAATTGTTTAACTAGATAATTATAGGGGTAAAACAGCTATCCGATAGCACATAATGATAGAATAGAGTTAACAAACTTTGTGAACATAAATTTTAATATCATTAAAATGTGAGTTTAAACTTAATTTAATGTTATAAAACCCTAGTAAGGTGAAACGTACAAGCTTTTACATACTCTATTTTGTTTATATCTGTAGAGGAAGAGATATCTACAGTATGGTTAAATTCTCTAATATCTAACACAGTAATGAACTGTTAAAGGGCATTGTCCAGTCATAAAATTGGCAGCAAGCGTACCTGAACCTGACTCGTTTGAGCTCCCTTGCGCCACCTGGCAATGCTCTGATTGTAATGTAAACCCCAGGTTCATCCTGTTCAACCCACTCAGTCTCCAAATCACTAGCATTGCTGATTGATAAATCACCCGAGCGATCAGCCTCTCTGGATGAGCTACTTCTGATAGAAGCATCCATTGATGATATCTCCGTCTTGGCCGCACTAATAGTGGACACTTTCGGGGTAGAGTTCAAACCATTTGAGTCGTAGAAATGCCGGGATTGCATGGACTGATGATCAAAGGAATCTGAGGATGAGTATCCCATTCCCATCCCTGTTGGACGGTAAATATTACGAGGTAACCGTTCCCTGGTCAGTGGAGGAGTTACCGGACTGGCTTCTGCTGATTCAAGCTTTGTGCTCTGTTATGAATCCATGTAAAAATTGACAAATTAAAAACAGTGACGCAATAACTTTGATTTCAGTAACTAAGGAAAAAGGAGAAAATAATCATTGCTGTAAGTGATTATTGTTTCTAAAGAAAAGGAAAGCTGGTACGAAGGCATTGAACTAAAGGGAGAATCGTTAGTTTGTTACAGGCAAGCACCTGAAACTTTTTACGTAGACTCGCTGTATTTAAGGGAGGTAAGATTAATGTTTTATTCCCTAGACGATTTATTAAATATTGCGTTATCGGACTAAAAATCACTGCCCAAAATAAACAGGGTTGAATAAACTTCCAACCGATTCCAACACTGTAATTTGATCCACACTTCTTTGTGCCTACATATAAGAACTGAACGGTCTAAGCATTGCCAAAGTAACGTGCAGAAGCCAATTACTCAATAGTATATGTTTATATGCGTATAAGCTAACTAAATTACCTCATCCTCAGATCTTGGTGGCGTCGGAAGAGGGAATGCTTGGCGGCTAAACCTTTGAACATTGTAAAGTTCCATAACTTTGTCGTAGTTGTCTGCCCACCACCTTTGTGCTTGCCATTTATTGAACATCTCTCGACTATACATAATAGAAAATAAACCAAATATCAATTCATTTCTCTCTAGTCCCGATGTCATCACATGAATTATATGCTTTAGAACAAAGCAACATGGTGTTTAGCATCTGAATTTTGTAAAAGAGAAACAAAACAGTATTACGAACACAATTAAAACTAAATTGTCCCTTTTGTCCTTCCCACCTAATCCTATTCTCCGTTCATTTATTTTTCTTTATTCATATTGTGATGCTGGGTAGGCCTGACGGGTGGAATAGTTATTATTTCAAGCTAAACGATAATCAAAGTTATTTTAGCATATTCTGTATCAGTGGTTCGCGTGACTATAGCCTAAAACCTCAACTAATTTCAATTTGTGGCTGTTATTATGATGTTATTTTGTTGACCAACCAATAAATAGCTCTTAGATGAATTGCAAGTTCTCTTAGTGGTTTATGACACTGTAATCCATTATGCTAAGTTACTCAACTGGTTACTTTTTGACAAAGAATTCTCATAAATAATTAAAAGCTAAAACAGTCATTCGGTGCGTGGAATATAAAGTTGTTCCATTGCCACACTTGACCTTATATTTGGGGCTTGTCTAGACAATTGAAAGCAGGTGGGCCCAAACGTAATTAGTGACAAATACGTAACTAAAACCCACCAAACTTGAACTGATTTCAGATGGTTGAATAGGTTTTAAATTGAATAATAACTTCAGATAAATAAATGCTTAAATTTCTGCGTTGAGGAAGTGGAAAAGACAATAAAAGAGACAGAAAATCATGTGTACATAGACCCACCCACTAATTCCACATTGGTTGGGATTGCATCACAAGTCACCAAGTGGGGTCTACATACCCCAGTGTCCTTCATGTTTCTATCCAACAATAATTATAGAAAAAAAATGTGATAAAAGAATATCTAGAAGACTTTAACCTATACAACCATCTATCTCTGACATTATTTCGTGCCCACGTAGTGGTAGTTCATATTTTTGTCTTCTATATATATTCTGGAGTGGAGCATGATGGGAGCATTTCCCAGCATATTGCAGATTAAAAGACAAAAATACTGGTATTAGACGAAGACAAAGTCACGAAGAATCAGGCATCACACAACGGATTTTATTTTTTGTAAAAAAAAAAGAAGCAGAAGAGTTTCCTCCGACCACTCGACAAAACTCGGTTTAAAGGTACCAACACAATCAACAACGACCCACCAGGGCCACCAACTACAGGCCACAAGAAGTTCTCTTTTCAACACCTTTTCTGATTGCTTTTGGCAAGGGCGTGAAATTTTACTGAGGAATGTGGGGCCCAAACCTGCCCTCATATTTGCAGAGGAGGAATCATGCTTTCATTTATAGCATTCGGGTTTTGGACTTTGGATACTTGAATTGGCAGCGACAACTGAGCATAAATGCATAATTGTTATCTAGCTGAAGCTCAAACCAGTTCCCATTTATCGACTGATGGATCTTTAAGAAATACTTTATGGGTATGAAAATAAATATATAAAAAATTTAAAAATAAAAAATATATTAAAATTAAAAAAAGTTTATTTTTATTTAGCTCTCCCAGTACACTTATTCAATAACAAAAGATAATACATTGGGCATGGAATGAAGTTCCAAAAAATGGATGGTTATCTGGAAACCGCAGTTACCAATTATAGGATGATCACCCGCTGCATTCAAAACTCGTGAAAATCATCCATCTGGTATATAAATTAAAATTGCACTAATACGACTTAATGACCTATAAATGTATTGTCCAGATTAAGAAGGAAAGAACATTAAGTTTTAGTATCTCTACATATTGTAAATATTTTATTTTAAATACTATTTAATACATTACATTTCAGGCAATGCGTTGCGACACACAAAACCAGAGTAATAAAACCTTATGTCACATATCATCAAAGGAATTTATTTATAGAATTTAACATCACACACCCACACAAAATATGCATGAATAAATACACCGACAATTAAAAAAAACTCACTTGTATTTGTATTTTCCTAAAATTATTTCTATTACTTTCCAAGTCGAATATTAACGTGAATAAGAAGTTTTAGCAATGTATTTCATAATATTTAATAAACGCTAAAACTAATTTAATTATACTTTGTTATATCAGTGTGTTACAATAAATTTTGTTGTCGGTCATTCTAATGTTTAAAAGAATCAAAATTTCATAAAATCTTTAAAATCCTAACATAACCATTGATTATAACTTTCAAAATAGACTTGTTTGACATAGCTAAATTTAAGGAAAGAGGATAGTGGAAAAGAAATCGAGTTAAAACAAATACATTGTCTACTATTATAGTATTAAGGAAACTAGTGAAGAAAAATTCATCTAACTACCATAAGACACTTTGAGAGTATATACAACCATCAGATACCTTGTGAGAGTATATACATTGTTGGTAAACTCAAATAACTAACTCCTTGGGAATCATAGAAAATAAATTTAAAAATCTATTCTATCATTAAAAAATAGGGGTAAATCTTGCCCAAAACACTCTGTTAACTATCCTGAAGTGAGGATTCCAGATATATACCTAAGAAGCGTATGCAAAAGAGGCGAAAACGACCCTACCAGTGAGGTGTGAGAAATTGACTATCAACCGTAGCAAAAGGCACTCGTTGTCATCATCACTGTCTGGACGATCCAAACAGCGACCAATCATAACCCAACACACACGCTGTCACCACACTCACCGTCCGGTCAATACCCCCCACGGCAACGAAAACAACCACACCATGGGTACTGTCGCCCCTTTCCAAACACAGCACGAGAATCCTAACATAAACATAACGCAGTAGTACGTACCTGAACCGTATGCGTTTGAGATCGTTACCGCCACGTGGTAACGACACGAACGTAATCAAAACGCCAGGCTCCACCTGCGCCACCCACTCCTTCGGCTCGTTCTCTTCCACGAACAGCACCAACGGCTCCGCTCGACGTCCGCTCGCGGAGTTCGGCGTCCCCTCGCCGCTCGATATCCCCTTCAGCCGCGCCTCCATCTCCTTCCCCCACGTCCGAGTCGTCGTCGAGCTCGAACTCCCCGTCCGCCGGTACGACCACCGGAACCGGTCGGAGTCCGCGTCCGACTCTGTGTTGGTCCGCACTCGCCCCTGAGCCGCTGGCCCCGTGCACGGAGCGCAATGCTTGTACGCTCCCGAAGCCTTCAATGCCATATCCCTTATCTAAATTCACAATTAAAAAAATAATCACGAAAATCAGCAATTCTCTATCGTTATCAACTTTCCATTTCGTGGCTACTTCTTGTACAGTACCTGAGAAGTGAGAGATTTGATGGCTTGCGATTTAGCGGTGCTTGTCCCGTTGTTCGGATCCGACTCATCAGGTTTCTTCGGACGAGCTATGCACGTAAGCATTTTGGCTTCGTAGTGATAATAAAATTCAATTAAATTTCTGCATAAAAATTAAAAATAAAGGAAAAAATAGAAAATCAAATTCTACTCCGCTCGCATTGCGGAATCGGATACAAGAAGAGAATACCTGAGTCGTGAGTTGGTGAAGCGAAAGCAAGGGGAGGACTAATAGGACGCGAAAACCGAAGTGGTGGCGCTAATAGAAACCATGCGCAGCAAATTTAATTAATGTGATAATTGAATTCAGCTACGATATCAGAAATTCTGTGGAGAATGAAATTCTGAGAGAGGGAGGGAGTCGGTGGTGAAGTCTCCGGTGGCGGCAGAGTGGGGTGTGCGATTTTATTGGTTTTTTGTTTGCTTGGTTCGGTAGAAGCTATAATGGTGCAAGAGGAGTGCTGTCTGTTATTGTGGATTTCACTTTTTTTGTCTTGTGGGATTACCGGTTACCGGATGTTAACTGCCTCTAAGGTCTCTAGGGTCTCTGCGCTTGCGGTGTTTTCAAGTTTTGTATACTTGTTTGCCCGGTGTTCAAGGGACTCACTCCTCATTTTTTTTGGGTTTGGGCTAGGCCCACAAAGTGCTTGTTTACTGAAGGCCCAATTAAAACAACTGAAATTGTGTGCATGTGTTTTGTTGTACACAGTGATAATAAATTAATGATACAAACTTTTTTTTTTTTTTTTTTTT
>Ga0209700_101642_pt1 | contig 46518 bp, 21 predicted proteins | sample SiratroredBW_FD_187528 | JGI IMG/M metagenome (GOLD analysis project Ga0209700, IMG submission 187528) | Root nodule microbial communities of legume samples collected from California, USA - Siratro red BW (SPAdes) (version 2) | ecosystem: Host-associated > Plants > Roots > Nodule | place: USA...
GTTTGCTTGGACAAGTTTCACCATAAGCATTTTTAGGAAAGAAAAAAAAGAAAAAAAAAAAAACGAAATGAGTTCCTCCATAAACTAAAACTAACTTACATATGAGTTAAAAATAAAAATTAAGTAGATATATGAAATAACTATCACAAATTAAACTTAAACACAAACTAATTTAACTTTTGGAGAAACTCATTTCAATTTTTTCCCCAGCTTTTTCTCCTAGAAATGTTTATGGAGAAACTCGTCCAAACATATCTTAAGAAAGAAAAAAATGAAATGAGTTTCTCTAAAATTAGTTTATACACAAGTTGAAAACAATAGTTCAAAGAAGTTATTTGAGAAAGTTTCTACAAGAAATGATTATGATTACAATTTTTTATTCTCTCCAAGAAGCGCTTATAGAGAGGTTTGTTCAATCAGATCCCATGTATATCTATATCATATTGTTAACTAGTGCAGAGGCAATCCTAATGTGTGACATTTTCACTAATGTAGTCTAGTAAGTATTTACGAAGTTCTACTTAGTACTTGATTTACACAGGAATGTCGATTAAGGATAATATCAGTTACTCAATGTTCCTATATTGCATTTAATTTTCTCTTTTAATGCAATATAATTCAACTTACACATAGGATTGCATGAAATTCCTCCAAGTCATCAGGATCAGAGACATTGTAAGTGTTCTTGTTGGCATCCAAAATCTCTCCGCCTGCATCTTGCACGTACTGTTTGAAAAGTTTCATAACAAAAATTTACACAGTGATGATCAAAATAAAAAGTATAAGCGCCAGATTAACTAAAATACATTAAGTGATAGGAAAAAAAATGAAGTATGGGCAGTATAATAGTGCATATTTACAACTCAAGCATTTAAAAAATGGGCACAGGTTGGTAATAATGCTGAACAAAATAGTTATAGTTGAGAAACATGTCATGTTTAATTTCTCTAAAAGCATGTGTTTCATACCTTCAATTGATACTTCTCCTGTGTAAAAGACCAAACACCCTGCAAAGATAACACTTCAGACGTTAACAAATTTCTATGTATCAATAAAAGGCTAAAAGTCATGTATCAGAAGTTGGCTCCAGACGATTTCAAGAGAGAAGAGCAATAACTTTGAAAGGGCTAATACGGGTTAGAAGGTCTATTGCTATTTATTAGATGTTAAAACAACACTAAAACATCAAATCAATTTGACAATATAATGTACCAATTTAAACAAAGCTCCAGTAAAGTTACATGGGAGTATTTAAGAAGTGGGAAAGAATTAGGTAATGGAATGTGCGCTTTCGAAGGTACATACATTTTTATACTTCATCCAAGCTACCGTTGGCTTGAATGTTGTCCTAGTTGGGGCAATTTTGGCCAAACACAAATAGTTCTCCTTAACCTATAAAATAGCAAATCACTTGGTCAGGCTAAAATGTATCATAAAATATAATCACTTATTAACACAGAATTATGGAAAAGATGGTATAGTACTCTCCAAATGCAACTTTCAGCTTATGCACATATAAACTTAGGAAGTTTAAGTAGAGGCTTGCTGCCACACAAACTAATGAATTATTGTCAAACAATTTAGAAGAAAGGAAATACATGGTTTGGTGCTAATTGAACATTACTTTCTTTGTTAATGCATTCCACATTTAAATTTCATCACTCGCTATGTTATGTATGACAGAATTCTAAGGATTAATATCAACTTTATCCCATAGAAACTGGTCCCACTTTTTCATGTTCAGAAATCAATGCTTTGATGTTTAGAAGACCAAAGAAGTTGGAATTTACGTGTTTGATATATGAAGCAATGGGATTGCTAGTAATATACACTATTGGTTAAAAGATTTAGAAGTTTCTAAAATAATCATGAAAGAGATTCACTTAACATGAGCACTTCCCAATAAATTTCAGTTAATAGTAGCGTGAGTTTAAAAAGAGTGTTCTTAACATTTCTCTACGGAGCAGACTGTCTGCACAAGCATCTACAATGCCACAAAAGTGGAATTAGGTTAAAAATTAAGATCTTACCAGATTAAAATCGATAAAGTAGTTAAGATCAAAATGTTTATCTTGTGTTTTAAGCTAAAATAATAAATATGCAGACATTTTTGAACTATATGATCTGAACAAATTCTTCTACCCTTGCACAGATGAATGCATTTCCTGTGCTTTGGTCTTCATACAGATTTATTTACATTGGACGGCAACTGGAACAATTATCAGTATCTAATTTCAACAGCTTAGGCTTAGCAAGACCCAGAGTAGAAATTTCTAACAAAAAAATTCAGTCTAGATGTTGGGATGAACAACAAGAAGAACATGCAAGGTTACCGAATCAAAATGATCGTAGAAGTTGCTGAAAATATATTTAATCATACAATACTATAGTTATGCCTTGGACAGAGTAGTGTGCTTACTGCGCTATAGACTTGATTAGCTCTAGCTTCAACATTCGCAAAAGATCCCATGAATTTGATCCATTCTGCCCTCTATCAAAATGAATACAGTAAACTATTAAGCAATCCAACCACTGAAATGGTTAAGTGTCTCTCTTTCATAGACGAGTATACTGAATATTTTATTAATCTTCCAAGCGGGTTCTTAACCCGTAATCAGATTAAATTAGCTGGAAAGACTAGATCAAAATAAACTATTGTTCTGGAAATCCTGCATGGAAGTATGTACATATGACACAGTGCAAAAAAGATTAGGAGAGTTATAAAAAGAAACTACTTAGTTAATTGGTCAATACCCAAATCATCATCAGCATCATCCATATAACGGTAGTAGTTATGTTCTGTTAGTTTAGTTTGGTTCCTATCAATTCAGTTAGCGATTTTTACATTCTCTAGTTAAAAATATATTATGAACTCTTCAATAACCTACTTCCATTTAAGATATTCAGTAAAGAAACTAGTATTATGGATGTTACCTCATCTCCCTCAAATTCTTTTAATTGAGATTTGTGGAAAACTGGGTGTGTTTTGGCATATTCAGAAGAGACAAATTATAAGCAACCTTTCCAATCTTTTTCACTATTGGAAAAGGCCCAAAATATTTCATACCCAACTTTTGATTTTTCCTTAAACAAATGGAATGTTGTCTGTGAGGTTGTAATTTCACCCAAATTTTCTGACCAACTTGAAATTGCAACTCTTGTGGCTTCTTATCTGCCTGTGTCTTCATACATTGTTTGGCCAGATGGAGATTTGTCTTAAGCTTGGCTAGCAATGGATCCCAAGTTGTCAATAGCACTTGAACAATATGATTGTCCTCATTTGGATAATATTTAGTTAATTTTGTTGGGTCTCTTCCATAGCCAGCCTTGAACGGTGTCATTCCCAAACTATGATGAAGGGAGGTGTTGTACCAGTATTCTGTCCAAGGTAGCAAGGTGACCCACGTGGTGGTTGCCTGTTGGTGAAACATTTGAGATACATCTTCAAACACTTATTGAGGACCTCTGTTTGGCCATCAGTTTGTGAATGGTATACAGAACTCATGGTCACTGTTGTTCCTTATAGTTTGAATAAGTGCTGCCAAAATTTGTTGTTGTCTCGATTAGAGACAATTGTTTTAGGAATGCCATGTAGCTTCACTGCACTGTGCATGAAGGCTTCAGGTACTTGCAAACTGGTATAGTCATTTTTTAAGGGATGGAAATGACCATATTTTGGGAGCCTGTCAATTACCACTATTATGACAGTGTACCCCTTTGACAAGGGTAATCCGGTGATGAAATCCATGCAACGTCCTCCCAAATTTGAGCAAGAACTGGAAGAGTTTATAATAATCCTGCAAGGTGAGTAGTTATATGCTTAGCTTGTTGATAGGTGGTGCGTTTTTGCACAAATTCTATAATCTCCTTCATGTTAGGCCAATAGAATTGAACTTTGACGCGGGACACTATTCGTGAAATTTGTGCCTGTCCTCCTATAGGTGAGCAATGATATTCTTACAATATCTCTTGGATTAGAGAAGATTTAGGAGGAATCAACAGTCTCTCCTTCCAATACAGCAATTGATTTTTACTAGTAAGATGAGAGTCAGTTTTTTGTTGTTGTTGACACTTTGGAGTTGCTGCTGCCAAAACTCATCTAAGGCAATTGCTCACTGAAACTTTTGTCAGAAAACAGGTTTTGGCTCAGACCAAGCCATTAGAAATGATCTGGATAAGGCATTTGCATGAATGCTCTCTTTTCTTGGCTTGTATTCAATCTTGAAATCATAGCCAACAAATTTGTGGAGCTATTTTTGTTGTTCAGGTGTTTGAATTGTTTTTGATCAGTAAGGTGTCTCGAACTTTTCTGATTAGTTTTAATCACAAATTTGTGTCCCAACAAGTAGTGTATGAATTTAGCCAAGGATTCGGTGATAACATATATTCTCTACAATAAGCAGATGGTTTTTGCAATCTAGGAGCTATCTTTTCGGAAAAGAAGGCAATGGGGTGATTACCTTGGCTTAGCACAGTGCCGATTCCAATTCCCGAGACATCTGTCTCCAATGTGAACGGTTTGTTGAAATCAGGGAGTGCTAGCACTGGTGTAGTAGTGACTATAGTTTGACGCCAACCAAGATGGCCTAAGATACCGCTGGAGTTGGAGGGGCCAGAAGAGCTGGCATTAGATGAGAGTCATCCGGTGAGCGATGGGAAGTTTGACAAGGATCGTACCCTTGAAAGGTTAATGGTGGTGGGGATTTTTAGGTATACCAGACACAACAAGAGAATCACATACTTAACTTAAATCAGTATAATATGGAGAGGAATTACAGTCAGTATAATATGGAGAGGAATTACAGGTAGAACATATACCTTTACAAACGGTCATGGAAAGATCAGGTTCAACGTTGGAGTTGGAGGGGCCGAAAGAGCTACCACTAGAAGAGAGTCATCTAGTGAGCGATGGGAAGTCTGACAAGGAGTGTACCCTTGAAAGGTTAGTGGAGGTGGGAGATCTTTAGGTATTCTAGACACAACAAGAGAATCACAGACAATTGGAATATTTACTTGATAAGAAGAAAAACTTAGAGTAAATAGAAAAGCCAGTGAAAGTGACATATGCTAAAATGAAAGAGCAATTAAGAGAAGGTGAGAAACATTTATGTCCTTTTTGATATCTAGTAAATCCTAGAAGGACACATTTGTTCGACCTAAGAGATAATTTATCAAAACCTGACTAAAATTATAAACAAAGCATAAGATGCAAAAAACTTTAAAAGGAGTAAGGAATGAAGAGATTTACGAGGAAGTAAAATAGAATGAGAAATTTTATTATGAAAAACTAAAGACGACATGCAATTAATGCGATATCATGCACTAAGAACAACATTATCACAAAAACATTGAGCAACCTCACCATAAATTAAGAGAGTGCGAGTTGTTTCAACAAGATGTCTATTCTTGGACTCAACCATCCCATTTTGTCGAGGTGTATAAGCACACGAGGTTTGGTGTGGAATGTCATGAGATAACATAAAATATTTAAAAAAAAATAAGATACTCAGAGGCATTATCACTTCATAAGGTTTCAAATAGAAATTCCAAATTGATTTTTAATTTCATTATCAAAATATTGAAATATAGAGAACAATTTGGAAAGATTTTTTATTAAAAATAACCAAGTATATCTTGAATAATCATAGTAACAAAATACAGAAACCCTAAATAAAACTTACAGATGAGTTAGACTTAAAATTCATTTGATGAGACCCTAGAGCCATTAGCAATTGTAACAAGATAAATAGCTCGAAGTAGGCAAAGAAGAGAAAAAAGCTTTGTTACCAGTAATGTGGTATGTGACACCTAAGTCTAGAACCTAAAGGCCAAGAAAATTGGAATGAGTGAGACCAACAAAAGATATGTACATGCATTTGCAACAGATGGTGATGCTCATGCCATTTGAGAAATTCATAGAAAATAGTAGGTTGGTCTGGTATCAAATGAAGTAGGGCACACAATAGAACTGTACACCAGAGCATTTTGGACAATCGTTGTAGATCGAGAAGGACGACCATGTAAGACATAACGCATATTAATTATGTGGCCAAGTTTGTGACACCCCTTGTCTGGCTTGCAAGGACATCTGCGATCATCACGCTAAGATACCAAAGCAGAAGAAGTGAAGAGACAAACCATCTTGGAGGAGATAGAAAAACTCTAAAATATCAAAGGAGCTTTGATCAATAGGATAAGGACAAATCCAGACGAGATGGTGAGCGCTGCCGGAACGAATGTCGGACACGCCACCACGTGTGGCAGAGAAGCGCAATGTCACAATGCGGAGTCGGCACTTGAGAACTTTGATTGCCACGATTCTTGTGGCATGGTGGTCGCCTGGCCGAGACAAGCAGAACGGCGGTATTGCCGGTCCAAATGGCAGAAGAAGAAGTCACTGGTGAATAATGGGTTCACTGGAAAGCAAGGATTTAAAACTAGCTCTAAATACCATATTAGACATAAAGAAAAAGAGATATATGATTAATTTCTCTTGTGTAAAATGAACATATAGGGTTGTATATTTATAGATATGAATCACACAAAATATATGGACTAAGTCCATTACATCCAACACGGGTTATTGAACTATACTAGAAGCAAATGTTGGTTTCAAAAGATCATGGTAATCCATGTACATGACACTACCTTACACATAAGTTCTAATCCTTTTGGCTTTAAAAATTTATAAAGAGCTACTTTTAGTTGCTTACCTGCAAAGGGGTATTCTCCATAAAGGGAGCAAAAGTTGCAGAATTGCAAGCTGACTGCTGATCATCATCACTAAGAAAGTATGAAGAAAACTGTGCAAGCTTTTGGTAATCACTATTGTTGAACATTTGTATCTGTCCTCCTTGATATAATTTCAACACACATGGAGAAGCAACATTGTCTGAGGTTATGCCTTTCAAGCTCTCCACTAAACCTAAAAGCTATTCAAAACAAGAATATGAAAACTTAAGAAGGATGCAATCCATACTATCTTGATCTTGACAACCCCACCAAAACCTTAAAATGTAAACTTGTGCTAGTAAGAGATTCTCACCTCTAAGAAGGAAACTTGAGTTCCAATCCCGATAGGCAAAAGAAAAAGTTAGTCACAACATGGGTGAAAGATACAATTACAGTAAAAATATGTTGATCAATAATAAGACATCGTTAAGTTGTGATGAAAAAAAAATATTAAATTGACTAGCCAAATCATTTGTTTTAGCATTGGCACATTGAACTGATTTCTAGATTGATTTGCTGATATATTATGATTGATGGTGTTATATGCTATAGAATCTTGCTTCCTAAGAAAAAACAGAATGAACAAGAGTGAGACTGATAAGCGAGATAGGAATATGCAAGGCATACCTGGAAAATAAGTAGTATCAACAGAATAGTTTGACAATGGTATCACAAATGACTTAATTCTTGATGTGCAATATTTAGTCCTTGAAGCAATCCTTGAATTATTCTGCCAGAATTGACAGAAAAATTTGAGTAGGCAAGAAGCACAACTTAGCATGAAAAATTCAGCAAACATGCAAATAATTAGAATAACAGTAATTTCTATGTTTGATTTCTTCTAGCATACATTCCCAACAGAAGAAAAACAGTCATTGAAGTAACAGAACACGTCAGAGGTTGTTATTATTAGCTGCAAAACTATTGATCTATTTTAAAATTCCCCTATCTTAGATTAGAAAGCATTTTGAGAAGATTTTCTCATCCAAGCTAGTTTATTTAGGCTAAACAAATCTCTATCATTTCCCATTTTATTATTTGCTTATACAAACAAAAGTAACCCAAAGAAAATCATGAGGACCCATGGCAATTGATACCTAAAGAATTCAGATATAGTAAAAAATGATATCTCCATAGGTAAGTACCTGTAGAAGAAGGTAGCTCTGGCCATCAGCAGCATTCTTAATGACTTTGAAGGTCTGGCCATAGTAAATATGAAAGTTTCCAGCATCTTCCACCTTTGAAAAGTTACCAACTTTTGCTACTGGGGTGGCTCCATGGACATATCCACAGTTAAAGAACCAAACCAATGCTAAGAAGAAGGCTTGCAGCCAAGAACAAGAAGAAGCCGATTCCATGAGCTGAACAAGCCACTTCTTGCTATATGAAAATAATGTGATCTTTGAAGCTAATTATATGCACATGTTCGCTCATTATCTTTATTTTGAGCCACTTTTAGAAGGAAAAAAGCTATTTAACTTTCTGGGCAACAAGTTTTCAGCTAAACTGCACAAATTCCTAGTAGGAGAGAGGGAGTGGTGCAATTTGCAGCTTTTTCAAGATAAATGGGTTGAAATTCAAGCTTGAAGGAAAAAAAAAAAAAAAAAAAAAAGATAGTGAATGAATGAATATTTGGCATGTAGCTATTGGGATGCACACTTTCTTTAATAGTGAACACAAGAAGAGGAACAGTAAGAGACCCGTGAACCCATCTATGGATTATTTTTGTCATCTTTTTCTCATAACACTTTGGTGTTGGTTCTAACTAGTTACATCTTTTTCTTTTGTCACTTTCTTTGATACTCTGATGAATGCAATGATATACCCATAATCAATTACCCATGTGCTGTGCACTTACCCTTTTGCAACCACTACCCATCAGGTTCAAATTCATTTGGGACAGAGTTGATTTCAACATCTCATCAAGTGAAACACATTTCATGTGAAACTAATAACTTCCAATGTTTACATCTGAAACCAATAACTTCCAATTTTTTCATCTGAAACTATAAAACACTGAACTCAAGAAACAAAAACTGATCGCCCCGCAGCTTTTCTCAACCAAACACTCATGAAGTACTAAAATTTTGAAGTTCTTAACCTAAAAACTATGGGCATATAAAAAAGTTGTCATATGACTTGTTCAGGAAAAAATATTAAATATAGTATCTTGTGACATATGTACTTGCATCAATAAAATATAATTTGAAAATGACTGTGACATAATTTAAATCTTAGTGTACAAAAGTTATCTTTTGCCAACAAATATTTTTTTGAATTGTGGTATACATTATAACAAGAGATTAAAAAACATAATTAGAAAATGACATCTCTAAACAGGTCATGATAACTTATTATTAATTGATTATGGTATTTGTAAGTTTTTATCACAACTGTTATACTTTAGTATTTGCATGGAGTGGAAGCTTCTTTTTAACATATAATTGATTTATGCACGAGAATCCAAGTCACCTAAGGGAGATAAATCAAAATGGATTACTCCATTTAATTTAAAAATAAATAATTTTTCAGAATTTTTTTAAGTTCTAATAAAATTTAAAACATATAAATTAATTTACAAGCTTAGTTTACTATTGACACTCAAAAGAAATTTATTCGGACGTCAAAATTAATTTATCTATCATTAGTAAAAAATTATTTTTCATAAAAATCAGAAAAAAATGAAGCAAGGTGTGTGTATACTTGTAAACCAGGTAGCATGTGTGTTAAATTTTGTATTGAAACCATAATGGGAGCAACTCAACCAACAACTAATTCTTCTTTAATGTACTTTTTCACATATTGCAACTACTACAATAGTTAAAGCAAAATAAAAGTAGGGAAAAAAATGAAAATCCATACAAGAAGAAGAATTAAGGTTTGATGTTCTTCAATAAATAAGGGATTTATTATTATCCTATGTATTTCGATTGACCATTTTTATTAAATTTAATGAATTGTACACGTCAGTCTAACTCGTTACAAACTTCAAATTTAATCTAAACTCTAAATAAAGTGAACTCATGAATTTTGATCTACTTCAACAACTTTACTTGAAGGGAAAAATGTTTTACTGGTTTAAGTTAATAAAAAATTATTGTTCTGTTAAATATTAATTATGTAAACAAATATCATCTTTGACTAATTCTTCAATAAATAGAAAACTAAGAAAAAATATAAATAATTTTTTTATAAAATAAAACTAACTAATACATAAGTTGAAATAAAAATTTAGAGATGTTAAATAAAAAAGTTTATACCAAATACTTTTACGAAGGTTACTTTTAATTTATAATTTTTTTTTCAAGTTTCAAATCAAATTTTGAACTATGCATATCATTATAAAAAAAAATTAATGTTAGCCAAAAAAATCAATATTAAATGTAAAAGTCTACACTAATTAACATATTAAACTTGTATTATATTTATAACGAATTCTAAAATCATAAACATCACTTTTTGAAAATAACTTGAAATAACATTGATTAAGGTGATACTAATTTATTATTAATTTTTAATTAAAATAATTTAATATAGGCTAAATTAACACTAATGGTTTTTTTTTATTTTAAAATTTATTTAATATATAAAAGGTTTCAATGATGAATGGTAATAGTTTGCTCTACGGATCATGTGGAAATTGTTTATCCCGTGTTTGGTGACAAAATCCAACAGAAAAAGATAGATATGCACACAACACTGTATAATAAATATTGTTCCAATAAGGGTCTGACTTAAACTAATAATTAATGTTTCTTGAATGAAGAGATGTGCAGTTTTAGGTGGGATAAAAGTATAGTAATAATGATTTGATTAAAAATTAACAGAAGAAATTCTAATTAATTTGAAAATGTATTGTATACGTATCTAATTTCATTATAATTTTTAATTATTATAATTTTAATGAATAATTATAAAAAAATATTTTAATAAATATTTAACAAAATTGTATATTCTACTTAAATTTAAATTTATTTTCTAAATATTTGACGCGGTTGTATTTTCAAATTGAATATATATTTTATATTTTATTTATTCGTCTAGACTTGAATTGTGTTATTTATTTTTAGTTCTTTTTCCTAAAGACATAATCACGTGATAGAAGGTGGAGATAGATGCTCTGAGCAATATCGATAATATATATATATATATATATATATATATATATATATATTACATATGCTAGGTGATTTTATATAATAAAGAAATAGATAAAAAATTATAAATGTCATAATAAAGTATGTTCAAAAACAATTATTCTATCAACGATACTGCAATAAATTAGTGATATTGTTTAATTAGTCCTATAAGATTTTAAGTTTAAGTTTTTTTGTTATTTCTTGTTGGCAGATATTATCATTGTTAATAATACTAATTACTTTTTCAGTATCTGTATTATATAATCTTAACCAAGTCTATGAAGATTAACACATTCTAGGAGTTGAGAAAAATGTTTAGTGTAATATCTTTCAAAAATTTTAAATTAAGGGTACAGGGTTACAGAGTCATTCAAATCTAGTTAATTCTATTAATGAGTTATTATTTATGTTAAATGGAGTGTTAATATAGAAGTTATTCAATATGAGACTTGTATACATGCACATGTGTTTTGAAGTATGTTTCTATAAAAGGATAGAGAAGTGTAAATTAATAATTTTTTCCTGTTATTCTTCTTAATTATAATACTACTAGTGCTTTCTCACTTATCTAATAATTATCAACTAATAAACAATATAATGTATAGCTTGGTAATAAACAATATAATGTATAGCTTGGAAATAACTGGTGTAATGTGTAACATTTTCAAATTTAGTATAATTCAATTGAATACAACTAATTCTTAGTAAGGAAATGTCAGCAAGTAAAATTAATACAAATATTTGAATGAATATGAGGATTTGATGTGATCCCTTCTAATGAAGTTAGAAACTAAAAACAAAATAAAAAATTAGGGTATGATTTCTAAGAGTCAACTATGATATGGTTAGCCCACATGGTAAACAGAGCCAATGATATAGTGAGGAAAATGCTTATCTTCTTTAGGACCATTCCAAATCCTTTCCCATATTTGATACCAACAAACCAAACCTTTTCTTGTTCATTCCTAGTGATCACAGTCTCTGCTGGTTCTCTCATCTTCTTCATGGTGTAAACACAGCCACACCCTTTAAGATCTGGTTTCCAATCTTCCACTAATTCCTTTAACAAAACACAATGCATCAACAAAAGTGCAAAGATGAATTCAAGGGCACTTGCTATTGTGCTTGATGGCTTTATTATCTTCCCTGTCACATAGGCCTTAAACTTTCTAAAGAAAGAGGGTCCTTGGTGGACTATTGCATTCTCTATACATTGATTGCCAGCCATTACTGGATTGAGTTGAACTTTGAGGGTTTGTGAAGGAGCTATTTGATGAAAGAATGTATCAGCCACTTGATGAGTGGAGACAAACATTCCATGATTGGTTTTTGTTTCCTCAACAACATCAAAGTTTGTAGAATTTGAATAGTCAATGTTTTCCTCATTTAGGAAGTTCTCATTGGGGTCTTCATCATTAATGAATCCCATTGAAAAATCATCAATCTCAGTATCGGTTATTTCTTTGTTGCAACTGTGTTTCTCAAACCCTACTACAAATAAAACATCATATTAATTTTGTTAATAAGGAAAGAGAAACATTGATAATTTTTTCGTGACCAAGGTCATTGCAAAAAGAAATTATGTATAGAAAATACCTTTCAGTTCGTTTTCTTCCGTATTAGTTTGGAAATTTGAGATACCATCAATTGGAACAATATTTTGCTGCTCTTCCATAAAGCTCTGCCAAATTAAGTAGAGAGAAGTTGATACAACAAGCATTCTTTTGTACAAACAGATTTACAATATAAGAAATAAGCTAAGAATTTTATAAAGTTTAAAATTGTTATTACTATATATGAATTAATTAGACATTATTTTAGGTATGGTTTTTAATATAAGTATGATAAAAATTTAAAAAATTTAATTATTATAAAAATTTATAAATAACAATGTAAAGTTAGAAGTTAGCACTAGGACATACCTTTTCCACATTTTTGGTGGACATTCCCACCCATATTAAATCTTCTGTCTTGAATCCATCATCAAGATCTCCAATCTCTATTGATCTTGTGTTTTGATCTTCCCATGGTTTGTCAACAAATCCCATGGTGTTCATATCGTTGACATGATTGTAGTTGGTACCAACCATAAAAGTAAAGTCACTTTCATGAGGAACATAGTTTTGATTGGCATTCATGAATGGTTGTGAGGAGTAGTTGGATTGATTTATTAACTCCTGGGAAGCATGAGCAACTGAAAGAATTTCCTGCAAGATATCTGTTTCATTTCTGCTTCCACTCATGGAACTCGAGGCTTGTGCCATCTTCAGCTTGGAAATGCCAACTTGAGGGAAGTCCAAGTCCTGCATCTGCAATGGAGGCATGCTAAACCTATGCTGCATCCTTGCACACTCCAGTGCTACATCCACCTGCAAAACAAGTCATTCATACACACAACACCTTAGTTTTTATGCTATAAATTAATTAGATATTCGCATAGTATTTGATATGATTTCTACTTATTGTTTATGTTGTAAATGAGTCAAAATTATAAATATACTTTACGTAACTCATAAATTAAGATTTGCCTTCACTTATAAACTGTTTGGAAGATCTTGTCTCTAATCAGAGTGGAATTTCTAACACAAACATTTAAAGGAGTATATATATAAAGATTAATGTACCCTAAGAGCTTGGTAGTTACCTTTGATGGAGGATAGCTCATGGATCCGTAATTAGGAAATGAAGAAGTGGATGTTGTTGGAAGACTGAGCAAGTCTTCTGATAAGAAATGTGACCATGTTGTGTCATTATCCCTTCTTCCACCATTGATATTGAAAGTAGTTCCATTCATGTTTGGGGATGGGCATGTATCCAATGACATAAAATAATTTGAGCTCTCTAAAACTTCACCTCTACCTTCAGAATATAGCTCGTTAATGCTTGATGATTGATCACTTGCAATCATCTGATTTGCATGGCTGCTGCTGACATTAACATAGTGTTGATCTCCAACTTTTGGAGGAATCACTGCAGTTTTCTTGAACACACGACAAAGAGCATATGCATCCTAAAACATCACATGTAAAAAAAATCGATTAAATATTAACCTAGAGAATTAAACGTATCTTTTGTTTATCGTGTAATGAGTGTGGCTCCACAGGTATAATATCATTTAATTAAATTTACACAATTAGAACATATATGATCAGTTTATAATAATAATAATACGACATATTATACCTATAATTAAAAACCACAATTAAAAAATATTTTCCACTATATCAATCCAATAACTTGATAATTTCTTTGTTAATAAAAATGATTTTTTTTTTTTTACAGTGAAGAGTAAATTATATCGACTTTGTGTTTATTTCAAGAAAAATCGAATATATAATTTCAAATATTAACTTGAAGACAGTATTGTCTCTCAAATCTGAATGACATCAATTTAAGAGAATCAGTTTATCATAAAGGTGACAAATTAGAAGATAAGTGTGTATATTTACTCATATATGTTCTGCAACAAAAGAAATATCCATAAAGTTACTTAAAGAAAAACACTAAAATATACAAGACAGAGGAAAAGAATCTTGAGAGGATTAAGTATGTAGATGTAAGAAAAGGAAGAGAAGATGAACCTGCAAGCCTGTATTGGTTTCACACTGTGTCTCATCAAGACGGTACTCGTGCATAACCCAACCTGTGCGACAACCATGTGGTGCCCTACCTCGATAGTAAACTAGGGTTTTCTTCATTCCTATTGCACAGCTCTGAGAATTCACCTTACGGTCTTTCCCTGTGGCTTTCCAGTACCCAGATTTGGTTGCACGATTTGTTCTTGATCCATTTGGGTATTTCCTATCTCGAGGGCTGAAGAAATACCACTCCAAATCTTTTCCCGGTAACAATGACTTCCCTGTGCGTATACATATAATATTAATTCATAAACATTGATTTCAGACTTGCGTTGGTTACCATGAAAAAGCAAATGGTTTCTAAAAAAGTAATGAAAATTATTGGAAACTCCAAGTATATGCATTGATTGCATGGAGGAGTTATGTGTGTATATCATGTGGAGAATGTAATTCTTTTTCTGTGTTGTTGACTGTTTTTGACTTGGGAATCCCACTATTCCCTCGTCACTTTGTCTTGATGTTCACAATAGGATTATAGGAAGTATCAATCTTATATTTGAATTAAGGGCCTATATCCTCCCTACAATGTACCTCTGCGTCATCCCTAAATATTTTATGCAAAGCAGAAGAATATACTTTGACCAATACAGCAAGTATGTGTTTCATGCATGATTGGTTAACAGCCATAACCAAAATCGTGTCTAAAGAACTGTGGCCCCACTTTTTTAACACTGTCGCATAGTGATTTACCAATGATGATTTGTCTATCAAAAAAATATTTGAGGTTTTTTAAGCATGGGAATGCTAAAGTATGAGCCAAGGGATTTTCTTCAACTCAGCAAACTATTTATGAAATTTTGTTGGAAGAATGAGCAATCATGTGGATGTGTGTATATACACAGATAAGAAAGATTGTTTCGTCATATGTCTTGTGAGTGTTATTATAAATATTATACTTACCTGGCAAGTCCCATGGTTCACACTTATAAAGATCAACTTCTGGGATGATCTCTAGCTCAATCTTACGACCGTTTATCTTTCTTTTGAGGTAATAAGAAACAAGTTCTTCATCGGTGGGGTGGAACCTAAACCCAGGAGGCAGTGAAACAGGAGCCATATTCATATATAAATCTGAATCTAAGTGAAATAAACTGTGTAGGATCTCCTTATTGGAATAAATTGATAACAAAGATAGAGAAATCTACGAGTAGCTGTCTAGCTATAGTTGCCTTGTAACCCTAATAAAACTGGGGAACCAAGCCTCAATTCCAATTCCAGTATGAGCCCCTATTACACACAGATCAAAACCCTGCCATAAAACAAAGAAAAACTAATTAGCAACTCAAACAAACATATATAACTAATTTCTCTACATATTGCATGTATATATACGTAACCAAACATATATATATCTATAAAGGAAACATATATGAGACCTTAATTGGGAGGACGAAGATCCAGACACAGGAAGAAGTTGAGAGAAAGTTTGGGAAGGCAAAGAGGAGGGAGGGAGGGTGGAATGTTGGGGTTGCTTGGGGTTTTGATAAAGAGGATTGAAAAAGAGAAGATTGGAAAAACAAAAAGCAAATTAGGACATGTTGTCTCTTTCTTTCTTTGAAGTACTTTTCGTTTGTTTTTTGATCAAACGAATGATTCCTCTTGTCTTTGTCTTGAAGCTTGAGTTGATGATTATTACATTTGTTTCTGTAACCTTATAAATAAGTCCCTTGTGTTCTCCAATGATCCTATGCTTCGTGATTGTTCTTTCTTAGATTCTGGCCTTCCACGCATGACTATACATATGAAATAATGGATCTAATTCATACCTTTATTCGTTGGATTAAGAATCTGTACATTAACGTGAGGAAACTATTGCCAACGAACTTTGGCGGCTGTTCCCAACTGAACTAACCACCCTTTCACACTTCTTTTTGCTTCAATTCATTCTTTTGAGCTTCATAAGGGTCCTTCCTTTTTTTCTTCAGCTTTGTTTTACGTATATTTATGTTACAAATGCCATGTTTGAATAATCAAAACTTTGATTTTAAGGTTTGGAATTCGAATCTCGATCGATCCCTTGATTTCGCAATGATTTGAGTGTTTATAATATTATGGATATAATAAGAAGGCTTTTAAGTAGTATATATTTAATCTTACAAACATGTTGAGGTCCGAATATATATGTGTGTGTGCAAAGAAATTGATACTGCATTATTATTCCTTCTATTCTTGAATATTTAAAAAAAAAATCAATAATTAATTGTTAGTGTAATTATTCGAACAAGGGACTGTACATTCAGGAAAAATGCTAAGAACATTACATATGTAATAACGATAGAGGTGATATATACTAACTGGACTTTCTCAATTCAAGGAATTTATGAAATTAATTTGAACTGATTAAATTATTATTTTTACGACATATATATGGTTTAAGTCAAATCCAATCAGTTAAATTTAATTTTTGAAATCAAACTATACATTGGAAAAATCACTTTTTATATCGATTATGTTAAATATCTTATATAAAAGATGTATACTATCAATGTAAATGCAATCCAGATAGAAAATAAAAGAATTTCTATTTCTATTAAAACTGATGTAGAAAGTTGACATTTCATATAAGATGATTGATCTTATATATTCTTCTAAGAAAATTCCTTAAATTGATTCTAAAACTACAAGAGTAAGATAAATAAAGAATGGAGTGTATGATAGAATAGTAATTCTTCTAAAATAATGTTATTTATCCGCATGAAAGATGAAATAAAAAAATCACTCCAACTAAGTGATAAAAATGTAGAAAAAGAGGTAAATAAATACACTAAAATAAACTTACAGAAAATGTCATTTTTCTCAAGTTTGAAGTCCCACCAATTCATTGACTGGTCTATATAAATTCTGTTATAGAATAAAAAAAATATGATAATAGTAATTTAGAGTTTTTTTAATCTAAATTTACAGTATGTTCAAGTTTTGAGTAAACACCAAATATTTTTGTTGTATTTTTTTTTTTAAATTAAGTGATTCTAAAACTTTGACTCATTTATTTACAATGAAAGTAACGTATACAAAAGATCAACTCAAAACCCTAACTAGAATTACAGCATACAAAACATAATTATAAATTAAGTAAGAGGTACCTAGTGACTATTGGAGGAACAAAATGAACGACTCGAGGAGGGATTCATGTTATAATTATCTAAATCTTAACACTACACCCTAGTTAATGTCTAACTATAATCTCAAAATAATTAAATTTAAAGTTAACTTAAAACAAAATAAAATGAAATAAATAATAAATCAATAATATTAATAATAATAATACAAATTTAATAATAATAATAATAATAAAAGTGTTAAAAATATCAATAATATTAGTTATAATATTAATAATATCAATAAAAATATTAATATTATTAATAATATTCACCTTTACTAATGTTATTATTAATAAATCAATATGAACATCATTAACAAGAGATAATAGTAGTTTTATCTATGAATATAAGTTCCTAAGTATTATCCACGGACATAGGTCTGTAGGTATTACCCACAGACATAGGTATGTAGGTATTACCCACAGACATAGGTATGTAGGTATTACCTACGGAAATAGTTCGTGGGTAATACCTATAGACCAATATCCATGGGTAATACTTATAGATCTGTGTCCGTGGGTAATATCTACGAATCTATGTCCGTGGATAATACTTACGGACTTAAATTCGTGGGTAATACCTACAGATACAGATCCATAGGTAATAATCCCTGGATAATGCTGAATTTACCTATAGATACATATCTGTGGATAATAATCTGTGAGTAAATTGAGTTTTTCTTATAGTGACGGTAATAGAAAAAGGAGAAGACTGTGACACGAAGTAACACCTGAGAGACTCTTTACAACACTACAAAATATGAAAACAATGTGTGGAATATAGCAGAGAAGAGAAAAAAATGACATGATTTAGCCAAGGAAATTTTGATATAGAAGATAAAGTAACTCAGTTACGAATAGTCCTCTAAAACCAAAGAATTAGTTTATTATTAACAATAATTAATTACATTAACTTCATCAATAATAGTAAGCAAAGAAATAAAGACGTGTTTAAATGAATTTATCAATAAACAATTATTAAACAACCATATTTTTTATAATAAATTTTAAAACGTTTATTCTTAAGTTGTAGGAAAATAAATATTTTTTCCATTTCTTTTCTTATCTACATTTTAAAAAGTTTTATGTGATATAAAAAGTTATTTTTTTCTCTAAGTAATGCAGACAGAAATTCATGAAATTTATAATCATAATTGAATTGGTAAGAAGTGATTGATTAATGGTTGAGGAAGTGATTACATAGAGAAATGACAATATTTAGTAAATTATGTTATATCTATAAAACTTGGAGAAAAGTGGGACCCACGTGGGACCAGGCTTTGCCACGTGAAAATAAAAAAGCATCCACGTGGCATGGTGGGATCACTTGAAGTTATCTCATGTTCTGTGCTTTCCCTTTCATGAATCCATCGTTAGGTGCTTTTCTCCTTTATAAGATTATGCCGCCATTGCTTCTTTCTTCCTCCCCACACCACTCCCTCATATTTAACTCTCAATTCTTTGGACTCATCATAAAATGCTAATTTAGTTTTGTTTGCTTATATTTATTATATAAAGAATAATATTTACATAAGATAAAAACAAACAATAGTATATCTATTTAAGGAGCATTGTTGCTCATACAAAACAATTCTTTTTTTCTTATACATTTCTCCATAGTTTTTCCATAGAACTATACGACTATGAAAAAAAGTCTTTGAGATTAATTTTTTTAATTAAATAATTTGAAAATATATTTTGAATGGTTTAATCTAAAATTTAAAAATATATTTTAAAAATTATAATTTAAAATACATTTTTAGGTATGAAAAATATATTTTGAATAATTTGAAATTTTATTTCAAAAATAATTCAGAATATTTTCATCAAGCTAAAGCATCCTGCACCAGCATAATTTAACCTGTACTTTTATACATTTTAAATTTTCAAATTTATTTTTAATTTCAATTTTAAATTGTATAATTCATAAATTTTTTGATTGTGTAATATAAAGATGTTAGAATTTGAAATATTAATATTTTTGTATTTTAAAATATACAATTCTAAAAACAAAATTTGTATTATAAATTGGACACTTTTTAATACAATTTTTCATTTTAAATTATATAATCTAAAATAAAAATTCTAAAAAATATATTTCAAAATATAATTTTGAAATACAAAAAATTATATTTATATTTTAATATATACAATTTAAAATATAATTCTAAAATATATTTCAAAATATACATTTTGAAATACAAAAAATTATATTTATATTTTAATATATACAATTTAAAATATAATTCTAAAATATATTTCAAAATATATAATTTAAAATATATTAATGCATTCCATATTATACAATCTAAATTACATTTTATAAATCTCAGAAAAAGACAAACTTATCTTTTCACTATCTCATGTGGTGCCCTTTCAAACCTTTCAAACTATGGGGGGTGCAGAATGCAATGGTCATCCATGGAATAAAAAGTCAAAAAAACCCACAATGCATGTTTTTGGGCTGAATGTCTTAAGGTGTAAAAAAGCGTACGTAGGCACAGTTCGGGGCCAAATTTCTTTTACAACACACTTGCTTCAAAATGCCTTGAGTTGTCTAATTTAGTTTTCTATTATGCTTTAAGAAAATTGTGTAACTAATTGTAAATTGTAAACCATTTTATGTTTAAATAAATTAACATTATAATAATTTAAAATAAGTTATGAGCTCGGATAATGAGAAGATTGATTTTATATTTATTTTAATTAATTTTTTTACTTGAATTAAAACCTTTGAAAAACAAAAATAAAAGGTTTTCGAGAAGAACTACCAGTGTGAGAAAACAGAACATGTGATATCGATATATTTCAACATTATCTTCATATATTTTACTGCGATTGCTGATCCTTTCAAAAGCTTTTTTAAAGATAAAAATAAAATAAAGTTGTTAATTCAGTCCTTAATGTTATTTCTAGTTCAAGAGATCATTCGTCATCTCCCACAACCTTTTTTGTTCGTGTTTAGTTGCAGAAATGTCAATTTATCTTAATTGTGTTTTTATGATAAAAAAAAAAAAATTGGCGAAAACAAGAACTTCCATATATAGTTCATCTTCATCATGCCAACTTAAACCAAAAGCAACTTTAATTTTCAGGTCTTTTTAAAAAAATGGCTCTCTTAAGATTCTTATACCTAAGTTTAAAAATAGAGACAAACTGCCCTATCCTAAAAGGTTAAAGTTGTTATGGATAGAGACGTAAATTTGGCCTAATTCAGACGGTTTGATCCTAACCCATGTAGATTAGTATTAAAAAATTAAAAAACATTCTATATAAAACAAGTTCATAGAGTCAAAATCTCTATAAAAGTTTCATAGATTAAGCTAACTCATAATCTATATTTTTAAATAGAAAGTGTTCTTTAAAAGATAAATTTTAAAAACAATATATATACAAGAAAGAAAATGTTAATATGCTCCAATTTTTGGCTGCTCACAATATCATTTAATTTAATTTTAAATTAATAACATTGACATTATATTCAACGTAAGAGAATGATAATATGAGTCGACTCGTCCCGCATTTATTAGTTAAAATCAATTTTAAATGAGCTGGACTTCATAAAACTGCAGATTAATATGTTTGGTTTGTCATTTATAATTACATACTCATGGACTTCCATAGTAGTACACATAAATTTAAAAGGGAACTAAAAAAAATCATCAAATTGCTTTGAAAATTTTTAATCCAATTTGAATATGTAAAAAAAGTATTTACTACAAATATAAAAGACTTAAAAATTAATAATTTACTATTTATTATAAATAAATACAGAACATATTATTAAAAATATAAATTATAGTGAATTATAAAATAAAATTTAGAGTCGTGCTTGTAAATATATGATACTAATAAAGTAAGAAATTAAAATATTTAGTCATATTTAATGTAAAAAATTAAAAAAAAAAAAATAATGCACGTAGAATGGAGAGGAAAACTAACTCACATTTTGACCTGCACGGACTGCAAAATATATAGAAGGGACATGTGTGGAACAGCAAATTTACACCTTTTTACAATGGGCTATGAGTATTCTTATCAGTAGTTCAAGATATCTAAATTACAAGTCTAATATCATAAAAAAAAACTTATATATATATATATATATATATATATATATATATATATAAAAAAAATAAATATGTATATATAAATAAAAATGATAAATTTGAATAACATAAAAAAAACTCAACCTCATAGAGTTTGGAGACAGTATTATAATGTCTTGTATAAATTATCATTGGTCTATGACGGTGAATCTCCTTATTGTATCCCACAAAAATTTCAAAGAGTTGGCCAATGCTCTTTTTAAAGGAGTAGACATTTCTTCCTCCTCTACCTAGCTGGGGCACAAGCGGTTAAACCCTGTTTTAACCATTACTAACGTTCCAATGGCTAGGTCTTCAATTTTCATGAATCTTATCTTTCGCACACTGCAATATAGTGACATTTTAAAAGACTACAGTAGGAACAAACCCGCGTGATAATTTGATTGGTTTTTGTTGTAATAATCTGATTCAACTCTATCAAAATAAAAGTTTCACCTCAATAAATTGTGATAAGGTAATAACTCAACAAACTATAATGGTGAAGTAATGTCTCAGTCAGAACCAAAGCCTTACATGGTATATCCAATTTGGAATTGGGGAGAGGGATCAATCAAACAAATGGTGAAAGAAGATGGGTCATTCTGTCTGAGGGGGACATCACGAAATGGTCTTAAAAATTTGTTAACATGGAAAAGTAAGGGACATGCATGCACGTGCCCTTGTTGTCTTCTTGTCAAGTGTCCTCTTGGTGTGGACTGTTTTATGTGTCTGTGATGTTCCACATAACGTGCAATAAAGACATTGTAGTTATCACTTGGATCATGAGTTCCACCATTCATCCAACCTTTCATGAATCACACACTCATTTATCCTTCATAAAAATCCTCATGTGGGATTTTGTCGGTCACAAACAACCAACTCCCTTTGTGTGAGAATGAGTAGAGACAAAAAGATAAAATCAGAGAGAATATATGGAGAAATCGTGGTTTGGTTAATGTGATTACGAAAGTTTTAGCCGAATCATTCCTCTACCACTTGTTTTATACAACAACTAATGGATATATGCATTCTGCACTGACCAAGAAATTGTGCATGCATTTGTTTTGGACACATTCTAAACTTGTTCTTAATGGACTAGTCTTAATTACTAGTGGATTAACATATACGTGCTTATGTGTACCCATTTTACAGTTCACTTGATGCTTAACAAATCCAACTTATCACCCAACTTTGACAACAACATCACTTTAGTTTATCTGGTCAAATCTTGAAACTTGAGTCGAAGTTTTGAGCACATATATAGGTGTGGAAGCACAATGACAGAAAACGCTATGAGAAGCACGTTGAGGAGCATAGTGTCGTCGAGATATGGGTTTGGAAAATGTCAGTTCTATTAAATTGTTTTTTAGTAACTTATTCAAGTACATTTTTACAAGCCGATTTAATATGCATATATTATATCGTTATCTTCAATTTAAAAAAATTCTAAAAATCTACAATTCTGCTAGAGTGTTGGTTACTAAATTTATTATTAAAAGGATGTTGTAGAAAGCTAATTTTTTAAGTGAGTATAGACTAACACATAATTTTGGAAAATGTTAATTAAATAGCTTGTCACAACTATAAAATTAATAACCCTTGAGGTGACAAATTGAAGGACACGACACCTTAAATACAACAAACAATTTATATTTCTAAAGATAATAAGTTTTAAAATGAGATAGAAGCACACAAATCTTGCACATCCATTTCCCTTTTCTTTTCTTCTCTAATTCTCTCCAGCTCTTCTTTCTTTCTTTCTAATTTTCCTTCTCTGAATCTCATATATTTTAGATTCTGATCATATCTTGCACTAGTTGGGAATTAGGGATCATTTTTAACCAATTAAAATCTCAAACAAAGTAAGTTCATATTTGTTCTAAAGATTCCTTATTCTCTATTTTTCTCTTAGGTTTTTGTCATCAATCTTAGTAGGGATAATTGAAAAAAGTATTTCTCTCAACTTAATTAAGATTATACTGAAATTTGATTTTGTTCTGATAACTTGTTCTAGCCCTAGATTTTTGGATTAGTATATCTATCGGGTATTGGAGGAACTAGTATAGAGATCTTCATTAGGTAAGGGAAGCTAGTAACTTATTTTATACTAATTAGTTACTTTCAAATAGAACTTTAGCATAAAAGACTTGAATATGTGATTATCAGTGTTCAAGTCTTTCTTGCAGGTCGGACTGGTCCTTGAGCACTGAACATGTTTGATTGTTTATCTCGATTTGATGTGATTAATTGATCTGATTTGAGTAATGATGTTCGAAAGTAATATGTGAGAACTTTTGAATGTTGTTTAATGGATTGAATATGACTTGTGATAAGACTTTGATAGGTATGACATGTGGATATATCTTTATACATGAATGATTGGGGAATTGTATCTGATATTGTTGTACAATTGTATAAAGTGGTGAAGTTTTCTTGAGATTATTGAAATTGAAATAGAAAGTGAATGAACAAATTAATGAAAATTGATGATGTATGATATGCGTAGGCATAGTGTTTTCAAGAAAGAGAACATCTATGCTGAGAAATAGGATGTGTATTGTCTAAGGATCTGATTTAACGATTGATATATTGACTCTACTAGTAATAAGAATCAAATAGATGAATATTACTAGGTGGTGAGAGTCGAAGGAAGTTCATATGACTGAAACTGCAGCTTGAAAGAGGACTGGTCAGGATAGTCATATGGATTAACCCTGTCATATGAGATTAATGGTAATGAGATGAGAGACAAATTGGGAGTAGTATGATAGGTGCAAATCCCGGGGTCTATTTAATGCACGAGTCTTCCGGAAGTAGATTGAGTGTCTATATTATGTGATGTCTTGAGTTGGATGATAGATGTTATCAATTGATTGTTAATTCTTAAATGATATATACTTGTGATTATTTGAGATTAATTGAGATATTTTGAATTTATTAGCTTACCCTTTCTTGTTTGTATGGTGTGTTTGTTTCTACTGCGATGATCATGTTATACACGAGAACAGGTAATGTTGCAGATGGTACTGTGGAAGATGCTCTTGAATGAGCTCGTTGCAGCTTTAAAAGCTTTTTGAAAAACTCTTATTTTATTTATATGTATATATGTGTAAATGTAATTAGTTATGTTTTAATTCCCTTTGAAGAGGGAAATCTTTTGAAGTACAATGATAGTGTATGGTTGGAATATATATATATATATATATATATATATATATATATATATATATATATATTGTGCATTATGTTTTAACTACTGATTTGAATAAATTAGAGTTATAGATAATTTTTAGGATGTTACATTTATGGTATCAGAACAGTTTGAACCTTAGGTGACTTTAGGATTGTGGGTTCACTTTTGTAGAATCTTTGTTAGTTGTTAGCAACCTTTTGTAGTTATCTTGAGTTGTAGAAATTGATCTTAAATCTTTATTTTGTGTCTTATAGAATGGATCCTAGACCTCTTATTCCTCCTCAACCTTCATCTAAGATGAGTCATATTGCCCGAGCAATTGAGATGATGGCCAATGCTATTCAGCAGCAGAACTTGACTATGAATCAAAATCAGATGAATAAATTAGATGCCACAAGAGCAACTGCATCTTCTTGTTCTAGTCAGCCTAGCAAATGGGTTTGACTAACTAACCCATCTTAAAGAAAAACTTGTTATTTAATCTCTAAAGGCTCGCAAAGAATAAGAAAATTGATGTAGTAGTTGAGGTTGCAACGTTGATGTCATTACTTCTCTTTCTTTACGTCCAGAAACTTTATAACCAAGAGTTAAAGGGGTGTCTAACAATCATGTTCCTCCTCGTTAGCTAGTGAAAAGATTAGTGGTTCTAATAAGAAGCAAAGATGGTTCATTGAATAATACTCCAATTTTGAACTTGTTGTGGTAAGTTAACATAATAACTAACCAAGTTAAAAGTTTTGAAGGATACCTTTAACCACTTATTTCAAACTTCTAACCAATGTTGGACATAAAGGTAGCTTTAATCCCATTAAGGTAATGTTGGCAAAGGAAATGTCAATTATACACCATTGGAAACAAACAAATTCCAAAGGTCACATCAAAAAGTTAGAGACAACCATGGAGGATCATCAACTCATTATCTATGATGAATGTGTGTATATGTGTATGTGGATGTGTGTGTGCATGTGTATTTTTTATTTTACTAGATAAAAACATGTAATCAAACAAAGAATTTAACTTAATTATAAGTTTACTATTTAATAAATTGTCTTAACTAAATATGTCAAGTATCACAAATATGCATATATGTTCTATTAGTTAATAAAACAGTACAACATTTATATTGAGCTTATAACTTATAATCAAGAGGATGATATTTAGTATTCATTTATAAAAATATCTTCCTTAACTTTGTTACATCATGGGGGAGACGAAGCAGATAGGCTCAGAGCACAGAACCTCCAGTCTGATGAAGCATTGCATCAATTTCATCACCATCCTCCATTTCCAACTGCAAAAATAAAAGTTCAAGTTAAAACCAAAAGCTGAACAATTGAGATGTAGAATCCATAAAGAAAGATGAAGGAAACACAAACCTCATCAGGAGTCTGCTCAGCACGAAGGCGACGACCATCAAAGAGAAAGGCAACGGAGTCGAAGTTAACCGACTGTCGGTCACAATAAGCACTCATGAGCTTTTTCAATTGAGTGTTTCTCTTGATCTTGAAGAACACCTCATTCCCATCCTACCACATCCAATTAACAATTAACAATTTTAAGAGAAAACATCAAATTTCAATTTTTACCCAAGCCCATAAATCCAAACCAAAACAAAACATAATCAGACTCACCCTAACAATAAAATCCCAATTCAGTAAAAAAAATTGATTAAAGAAGAGGCATACTTTGACACATAATCATAATACAATAAACACTACAAAACTATCTCAAACTCACCAGAGTGCAAAATCAAAAATCTGCGACACTCAAGTAACATGATCTAATAGAAAAGCAAAACCCTAGAAATGAAAATAAACAAAAAATTAACGAACAAAAGAGCGTACCTGTCCCTTGACTTTAAGGTTAATGTGTGTTCCTTGCTCGGGCTTCTTGCCTTCCTCGTTGTTATTGTTGTTAACACCTGACATCTTGAACTCTCTTCACAAAACCTATGTGTCTACTCTCTCTACAATATTGTGACTGTCAATTATGTCTTGTACAATTCTCTTAGATCCCTTCACATTTTATAGTTTAAAAAAATAAACCGGAGTAAAATTGAAGGTTAAATAACAAATAGTGGATGATGGTTAACTAATAGAGGATGAATTTTTTTAAAACTGTAATTATTTAAAAAATAAAGCAAGAAAAATATAGACTAAAAAAAAAACAGTAAAACCGATTCTAAGAGAAAAATAATATTTTTTCATAATAATATTACAAGAAAAAAAAGTATAATATAAATATAAATGTTTATATATATACTTGTCATATCAAACCATATCATTGAGGAAAAATCTTACTACAATTTAAATAAATAAAGATAGCTAAATATTTTTGTGACAATAACTCCACAATCAAATTGTTAACAATCAAAATGTCAAAGATTTCAGTCCTACATGAAAAAAAAAATTAATATGAAATTCTATTTCTTGAGATATATTTGCAAAGAAACTATTGTTTTAGTTTAATGTAAGAGTGAAGATCATATTCACCAAAACTTTGGAAATGCAATTTTTCTTGAAATTTATAAATGTGTTAGGTGTTTCTAAAATTAATTCAGTTAAGGCTTTAGATTGATATAAACAAATATTAGTTTAAGATAGGAGTTGTTAAAAAAATTATTTGTTTATTTTAATTTAACAAGTTAAGTCAATTATTAACTACTTAACGCACTTTGTAGTTTTTATATCTCTAATTAAAAATCTATATCATTCGCAAAAAATTAGATAGAGAAAATTTGAACAATCTTTGATACAACTTGTACTTTAGTGTAATGTCTTTATCTGTTTGTTAAAAAAATACCGTTTTGTATTTGTATTATTTAAATTCTTAATTTTCTAACTCAACCTACTCTAAATTTGGAGTGAACATGAATTCAGTTAGAATTCATAGAACTAGTAAGAATGTGAAATTTGGAAAGGTCATCTAAATTTGGAGTGAATCGAATTGAGTTCGAATTCATATAACTAGTTAGAGGTTGAAATCTGAAAAGGTGAATTAATTTGTCCTAAAACTTTCATATTCAATTTAAATTTTATTTTGGAATAAAAAATTATAATGATTTAAATTTGAAAATGGGAAAAAAACAACCTTTAGCTTATAGCGAGAGAGTACAGAAAGCGAGGGAGCGAGAAAGCCAGAAAATACAGGAAATGCAGAGAGAGAGAATGCAGAGACGAAGCAAGTGCGAGAGACGAAGCAAGTGCGAGACAGCACAAGCCAAAGAATGAGAGAATAATCAAAGAATGAGAGAATAATAAGAAAGGGAAAGCGTGAAATCACTTTTGGACTTCTCATATTTAACTCTGTACAAGCTGACCTTAAAAAGTAATATTTTTGGCACTTGCACCATGTCAAATGGATGTCATGTTAAATAACATGTCAAAGAAAGGTGGACACGTTCTTATAGTAGTTAGATTTAATCATTTTTAAGTCAAAGTTAATATTTGTGTCTTCTCTTTTTCCCTCTTCTTTCTTCCACCCGAGAAAAGTTGTTGGACCATTGTCGTAACCTTCTTTGAGAACCTGGAAATCAGAATCCAAAGCTGAAAAACTACTATTTTGCTGCTGTGGTTTATAATTCGAGGACCACACACAAGTTTTTTGACATTGGTCTACAATCACATCCCATGTAACTTTTTTACAAAATTATTATTTTTTAATTTCCATTATAATAAATTATGTTAAATTGACATGATTTTATTAAAAATCATGACACCATTTATTTAATTTAAAATAAAATTATATCGTTGTAACATAATTTTAATATAAATGGTAATATTAAAAGAATCGTACAATCTTAATTTAATTTTATTCTATTGAGATTCTGATGTAATACCATTTCAATTATTTTTTTATAATAAAATCGTGTCTCACATTATTTACTCATGAGAATAAATTTTTGTAAAACAATTACACCAGAACCGAAAAACACCACAATCACGAGGTTTGATTTCTTGCCTATATTTGAGAAATCTGAATTTTGCACGAGTCACATAATATCCATTATTTGGTCGAAATAACTTTTTCATCCCTAAAATAGAAATGTTTTCGTTTTGGTTTCTAGTTTTTTTGGTCCCTGTTGGTACTTTTTTCATTCCATCTTTGGAAAATAGAAATATTAGAAATGAAATTTGAGCAACTTTATAATATGCTAAAATAGAAATAGGCAAAATTAAGAGACATGTTATTTGTGACTGTACACCGGAATGAATGCCCCAAGATACTGAACAAAGACGCTATTATTTGTGACTATACACTTAATCTTTCTTTCAGGCCTAAAGCCAACATCACCTCTTTCCCACTAAGAACTATTGCTGAAAACTGCTAGAGATGAATGGCTGTAAAAATTAGCCTTTCACCTGACTTTGGCTGGTGTTTATATATCCTTCAATCCCATACTTGTGATACACCGTGCTCTGATTCTTTTCCCACCATTTTTCTGCTTCCTTCTCTGAGAATCGTTTGCGACTGCAAATCACACCTCATGACAGTCATTAAGACAGTACATATTGTCTTCAGCTACCAAGGAAGCTACTATCCCACAAATAAAGTAAACTAAAAATGATAGTATATAATATCATGATAAAAAGGAATATCAATCTTCCTGATAGTTGGACCATACTGAGATATTACCAAGTGTTCAAAAGAAAGTATGTGCATGATTTGCATTATGATAAGTTTCACAATATGATTTAGTTAAAAACTTATCTTGTAACTGTTGCACAGAAATTAGTTTGAGGATTCTCTTCAACACAAAAAGATACATAAGTAGGCATAGGAAGAGCACACAAGATCATAAAGTGTGTGAAAAAATATAATTAATTAGTGAATTTGTTATGGCTAAGCACTAGGTGAATGGACATACCTAAATCTCACTCGCTTAAGGCCTTTTTTCCCACATGGCAAGGTTGTAAATGTGATGTAAACACCTGGCTCATATTGTTCTACCCAGTCAGCCTTCAAGCCATTGATATTGTCTTGTTGAGATTCTCCTCTGTTAAAGTTAGAACTTTCATTCTTGGGAAACATACTTCTCCCAAATTTCGATTTTAAGGTGTCAGAGAATATTATAGGAGAATTGGTTAGACTGTCCACATTGCCATCTCTTGGACTCTTCATATCTGTAACTATGGTTGCCAAATTAGGCACGAATTCATGTTGTCCAACTTTTGCTTCTTGTCCAGCGTTATCTTTTCCTGATATTGTATGAAGCTGCAATGGTGATAAATACATCAATTACTTTGTTCAAGGAATATAACTTAAATATAGACCTACAAAATAGAAAAATCACGTTGAAAATTTTTGGGAGACTTTAACCAAATCATGCTAAAAGTTCTAAAATGATTTCATGATTAGAACTTTGCATTTCAGTAAAGTTATTTTTACTATGAATCCTTGTTCTGGAAATAAAACCAAGTTCTAAAGCTTGAATCTCGTATATGATGCAATTGATTTATATAGTCATAATAACTTCATTTTTCATATGTTTATTACATCTCGCTACGTTACGCATATGATACAAATTAAATTAAATGAAGTTGAAAATTCTAGATTCCAACTTAAACCTAAATTAAAATAATTACACTGATAATAAAGAACTTACCCTTAGTGCTAAAGCTTTTATGACCTCTTTTGCTGCCTTGCACTTAGCAGCTTCCTCCCTTGCCACAAACCAACTCTCCTCAATTTTTTGTTGACACTCTTGTATTTTATGATTTTTAAGCTCACATTGCTCTTCAAGTCTCTTAGCCTATCCAATGATATGAAATATCAGCATGGGAAAAGTGAGCACAATCAATACAAACTAGAAAATGAATGTTATGTTACTAGTAATTGCGTAGTAAAAGTTTAATATACAATTGAAGGGTACATATAGAAAGTTCAGAAGAGGAATATTGCACCCTAAAGGTTAAAATTGACAACAATTATACAAAGGAAGTTAAAAAAACAAAAAAGCTTAATACAACTGCTTAAAATGGAATAAAATTCAAAATATGGTAGTTTATTTAAAAAAAAAAATACTCTTGAACAGGATTGCAAGAAAAATAAACATGTGGAGTGCCAAAAAGGCATTAAAGACACGATTCAATAGTTAAGATGTGAAGCACTACGTGAACTTTTTTTTATTAAGAAAATGGTTTCAACTATTACGTGGTCATGAATTTCACTGTATTGTTATGGTGTATATATATACAAATAGATTGATAAAATGATAATTGTGGTCTAAATAGGAACAATGATTTTATAGTAAACTATAAAAGAAGTCATTAAAAGGAAAAAAATATAGCAAGAAAAATTATATCATTTTAGAGCTTTTGACATGGATGTAACACATTGTAACAAAAGCATGTTAAAACTAAAGCAATTTAAAGGGTGATATTATCTAGAGTCAATACCTCGGTTCTCAGCCTATGAACTTCTTCAAGGAGCACCTTGTCAGACTTAGTTGTATCTGTCTCTACTTTAGAGAAGTTATATGTTGTAGATTCCGTATTAAAAGGAGAAATTGTGGCTAGTTTATTTTTGGATGAAGAAACATGAACTGGATTTTCTGTACAATTAATTTTAAATATGGCAGGACAGGGAACTTGCCCCCACTGTGGCATTCCACCTAGTCTAGAAGAAATATCTTCTACATCCTGTTGGCTTTCTGGGTGGTTTTTCCAATCCTTACGTCCACTTGGCATACTTTTCCTGTAACATGATTGACCAAGTGATAACAGAGGACCTTGTGTTACGGTTGTCTCTCCCCTGTCCTCAGTCACATCAACAATTTTTTGTTGATGCTTCAACAACTGTTGACTGTTGCAATTTCTGGATTTAGATGCCATTATTGAATGTGTACCTCCCTGTCGTTTATCAAAACACTGATCACAAACCCGAAAAGCCTTGCTCTTATTGGGGGCTAGAGGTGCATTTATAATCTTCTTACTACTACAAGCACGGCAGAACAAAAGACCACAGTTATAGCAGTTATGCTTCTTCCTTGTGAACCCAAATGGCAACCTACAACCACTACAAGTTGATTGGTCACTAATAGAAATAGGTTTGTGTAAACAGATTGCAGCTGTGAAGCTTGGACCACAAGTGATAGTATTTACCTGTCTATCTCTCAGAGCCTCAACAAAACAAGGTGTATATCTATCTTCAGTATCACCTAGCCCCAGTTGGCCACTTTCACCCCTGCCCCATGTATAGACACTTCCTGCAGAAGTCAAAACAGCAACATGATGTGAACCAGTTGATATAACTTTAACAAACTCTTGTTTGAGTTGTCCTTCAACCATGACTACTTTATCCTTGGCATGTGGATTTCCTAACTGTCCATATTTGGCACTTCCTATTGCAAAAACCTTGCCCATGTTAGTGAGTGCTACAGTCAACATTCTTCCACATGACACTTGAACAAAATCATAGTCGACAAGTTGTGTTACACACGTTGGTATAAGCTTGCTTCCATTATCGGAATGACCAAGCCTCCCCTCATCTCCATCACCCCATGTAAACAACTTACCACTAGCACTATTGTACCTAAAACGATCAAACATGACTTCAACAATAGCAGATGTATGCCATGATCCACATGCAACAGACCTCACCTTTAGTCCACTAAGAGACTCAACTTCTTTTGGACTTGAACAGCTCCGAAGATCGCCATGGCCAAGAACCCCAAATGTACCATCTCCGTAAGTAAATAACCTCCCACAACTAGAGACGATAGCAGTATGCCATTCCCCACAAGCAATACTTGAGATACTAATACCATCTAAGGATCCGCCAAGTTTTTGCGGTATCCACTGACTTCTTGTTCTCCCTTCATTAAATAAATCTGCACAGCAGACATCATTTCCCCAAGTATATACTTCACCAGAATCTGTCAAAGCACACGTATGATACTCACCGCAAGCAACATGCTTTACATGAAGACCATTAAGAGAATCAACTATTTTTGGGGAGCTAATGTCCATATCAATTTTCTGTCCAAGTCTTCCCCACTTTCCTTGACCCCAACAAAAAACTTCTCCTTGTTTTGTAATTAAGGCAGCATGTTTTCCTCCCAAAGCTATGTTCTGTACATCTAACATCGCAGTGGATTCTAGTAACTTCGGCACTAAAGAATAGACCCCGCCTTGAACAAACCTTTCATTCACAATCCCTACAAGACATCCAATCCCTCCACCCCATATCATTACATCCTTTAATACATTACTTTTTCCTAAATGTACGGAGGTAGAATGCGTCAAATACCTATAGGACAAATTCTTCTTGTGCTCCTTATCAATGCGAGTTGATTCAATGTTACTATGAACCTCTGGATCAATGTATGGAGAACATGGCACTGAATTATCTGTTACACCATGAGTGCTGGAGAGGAAAGATGTGGATGAATATAAGTTATCAGAAGTGCATGACAAGCCATCAGAAAAGCACCTTTCGGAAAGTGACAAAGTAGGACTTGCACATAAGCTATGTACCTTCAAAATAATAACAAAATTTTATGTCAGTGACAATCGTTTTTTTTTTTTTTTGGAGAGAGTGATATTCAAGTTATTTATATTAACAAGGAAAAGAGAAATAAGTAGATGCAAACTGCTTCTAGCATGATATTATCATCAAACCTTCAGCATTCTATGTTTAGCTTAAGTAATAAGATTTTAAAGTCTATAGTCATTTATGCCAAAAAAAAAAAAATACCTGAAGATTAGGGATAAATAATGATGTTTTGTCTGTCATCAAATGGATGATCAATTTGGTTTTAAAGATAAGAATTTAGATGAGAATAAAGAAGACAGAGTAGTCAAAGGATATGCCAATCATACAAATAAAAATGTTATGTTTGCAGAAATTCAAGCACATCCAGAACTATATACATCCTTTTTATTATTGCGCCTCTTTTTCCTGACGTGCATGGACATAAAACCCAATGAAAATTAAGCTAGTCAACTGTAATCAATGACCAAAAATATTTCGATAAAATAAAGCACATCTCTTTTGAACCTAAATATTCAGAAATGAGATATCTTATTTAGCCTTTACCACCCTTCAGAATAGTAATAATTTGATAGTAACAAAGGAGGCTTGATGTAATTATAAAGCGGAGGTGAAAAAGCATTTTAGTTGTTTTAATATATTTAAAACTTTAATTTATAGCATATGATAATAACTAAAACAGAAAAAAAAATCCATAATTATTTATGAACAGTTAAAAAAATTAGATTTTCCTTTCTTATAAACCACTTATGCTAGATTATTATACATGTGGGGTACTATAAAAGATTTTTTATTAATTATCCAAAGATAACCTAACAAAGAAGATGTATGAAACCTGAGTAAACTGAGAGGTATCATCCAGAAGGCCGAGATTTTTTTTTCTTCGTAAGATTCCGGCAGGACTACTGACACAACTCTGCACACCTTTGCAACTTCTTAAACTACTAAAAGCTCTTGGATGCTGACATCTAGAGATAGCAGCTTTCAAGCCAACAAACCAAGAAGCAGCTTGTGCCTTGTCCTTGCATATCTATAGTTCAAAAGAAATAAATGTCTAATCAAGCTACACCTATGAGAAAACAAATGCAATTATACCATGTCATGCATTAATCACAATTCACAAATATTACCAGATCAAGAGAGCGTTCACCGTTAGCATAGATTAGTGAAAACGAATGGCACTCCTTTTCGGGTTCAGTTTGCCTCTGGGACCTTATCTGAAAATAGTGAGCCATTTATTATACCAAACATGATTTTTACTCTGCCCATTTCGATTTCAAACCGTCATAGTCACGGAAATGCATCAAGTCAGAATACATGGATGTTCCTTACATTTTCTCGCCCTTGAGCAATTTTTGTAACTACACTCAATCGCAAATGCTTTTCCTGCTGTCCTGAATACCAAATCAAATTTCTCTCATCCTAGAACCAAAGAAGAGGAAGATAATTTTAGCAACTTTATCATAATGCAATGAAGAAAATAAGGACAATTAATGAAATTTCAAACCCAATAACGTCTACCATTTCACCCAACAAAAACCAAGAGATCTATTTTTCTTAACTAGTATTCAGTAGAAGGCAAACTTAAGTTTTCCTCCGTCAATAGATAGTACTACACAAAAGTTCACTGAAAAAGTGCAAAAAAAAAAAAAAAAACAGTAGTACTCCACCGTAGAGTAACTTGCTTCGTTTTTTAAGAATAGCACAGATACAAAATAACACTAGAAATTTAAAGTCAATATCTTGAGAAAGACCAAGGAAATAACAGATTGGAACATACACGTGTACGGTGCTTCTAAATACAATACTCATAAGAAATTTGTAGAAGAAAATGTACTAAGAAATGTGGTCTATAGGCAAGTTTCGTATTAAAGGAGTGGTCATATATAAACCTCCTAAAATGATTTGCCATCTCATTATAGCCTACCTGGGAAAGTCTGAAAGGACAGAGCTTCGGCTTTCCTCTACGACCACACTTGAGTAAATATGCACCTTTCTTTATAGACACGATCGCCTGAACAGAAAGACGAACCAAATTTTGAGTATTGGAGAAATGGAAAATCAATTCTCTAAGATATAAGGTGAGCACAGCACACACTACAAAATATTGGACAGATATAAAAACTAAATCAAAATATTAAATTACATTGCATGTTTCAACACAAAGACTAAAAGTCTAGCCTTATACTGATCCACATCATAACACACCCACATCAATGTGTGAATATCGTTTAAGAAAGTGTGCATAGTCAAAAGAAAATAAGTAGAGTGAAACAACAATTAAGATCATAAACACGTTAATGCGTTCCGAAAATCTTTTGGTCTAAGAAAATTACTCTAAAGCAAAACATGATGAATTAGTATAACTTACGTTTGTATATTAGAAATTCAACATGTGTCATTGTCACGAACAAATTGTAAAGGATAAATCATAAAGCTTTTGGCTTCCTATTTCTGGTTTTAACTAATTCTGTTTTGGTGCATAGCTGTTGTAAAGATGATTGATTGCTTGTTAATCACCAACTCTATAAATAGGTTTGATCTCTTTTTGTAATAGTACTAAATTTCTTTTCAACTTCAGATAATCAAGATTTTTTGTCTTCTGTGATAAACTTTCTTCTCTCTTTTTCAATCTTAGTCCATAATCTTTACATAAATGAATTATAAAGATGGGGAAGAGTTCTAATTTTTAACAAGAATTGGAAATTCCTTCTTTTAAGTTCATGCATATTTTTAAGGAAATTGTACTTTCAATCATAGGGTCAAACAACTAAAAAATCTTAAATAGAATGTTTCATTAGCAAAGAAACACACTAATCATTTCAAAACTAAAACAATCTAAAAGATCTGTAATTAGAGAAAAAATTGAGAACACGTAAGCAACACTAAAGTGAGAATGACTTTGAAATATTGCTAACAAGAAATAGAAAATGGAAACATAACCTGCTCAATAGCCCTGTCAAATGGGACTGTTGTCAGGGACTCTTCTTCCATTGTCATGTTGCAGTTTCATGGAAGAGAGAATGGCAGACAAGGAAAACAGAAGAGAGTCCTTCCTTAGTTTTCACAATAAGTGGAACTTATCATTGAGAGCAAAATGATTGAAGAGAGGTAAGAATGCAGAAGATGCTCTCTCTTTCTCCTTTTTATCTCTGAAGTGTCTGAATGAACAGAAGAACATAACATAATAAGAAACAACTGAGAAAATACTAATGTGATCAAGCCAATACCATAATGTACTTTACTCATTCATTGATCACTAATTATTATTTGGAGGAGAATGTTACATAATATATACCAAAGATTGAAAGAAAAAAATTTAGGTTTGATATCAAAATTTATGGGCATAAAATAAGATCTTATAAATTAATGACTTAGTGAAAATTTTATGGACATATAAAAAAATTGTGCATATAAAAAGAGATCTTAGAAATGAGTGCCTTAGTGAGAATTATGTTGCGAATGTATTAAAATAATAATAATTATTATAATATAATAATAATAATAATAATAATGATATGATTCATTAGTAATACTTTTAATACAATTTTATAATTTAAAATAATAATTAATAATTCTCATTAGAAAATTATTATGCGAAGTTTTCTTTAAACCATATTTCAATATATTATTTTCTTGATCATTCAAAAATAATCCTCTAAAATATAACAACAATAATAATAATAATAATAATAATAATAATAATAAGAATAATAATAACAGCATATGATAATTCACTGCATATAGGGAAGGTTTATATTTGGACAATATCAGCTAATAACTGTAAATCATGCTAGCTAATTGCACATCAATTAAAAAATACAACTACCATTTCTCATCAATAATTCAATGTATAGGTTACTACTCTAAAATTTGCTGCATCAGGTAAATGAAAAAAAAAAAAAACAATGAAATACATGTAATTGAATTATGACACTCAGTTAAGATGGCAGGCACTACTGATTCACTGTCTGTAGAGTTAATTGGTCCTTTAGTGATGGAACAGTAATTATAATAATTCAACAAAACTGAGTTATGGAATTCATTTATTCTTACACAAATGATTTATTCAAGGTGAAAAATGAACTAGTTAGTGTTTATATCTCTTTAACCCTAAGTAGTTTGATTGATGCCTATGATTACATTGTAGGCGACTAGAGGGAACAGAATATCTCCTTCCTTAACAATGAATTTGATGACTGCCTAGTTCAGAATAAAATATATGATCATTTTCCTGATATGGCTAACCTGCATTTTCGCACATGAGACTTTTCAACTTTTTTTTCACTTATAAGGTAACTTTTTAAAATTTATAAGCATATTTTAAAGTAAAAAAAAATAAACATCAAAAGTTTGAATTGAGTTATTTGAAAAAAACAATTAAAAACGTACAAAATTTAAATCTATAAATACTAAATTGTTCCTCCAAAACATATGCATAAATTTAAAATATATAAATAAAAAAATTAAAAAACAAGCTTTTGCAGTGATTCATAATTTTCATTTTATTTTCTTTACAGTAAATTATTCTAGTTCAGAAACCAAGATTTTATTTAACAAAATACTGTCCTTGCTTACTACATTTTCAAACTAGAATCAAAGTCTATAAGATTTCTCATGTTTTCTTTCTACAACCTTGTAAATATGAAAATATTAATTTTACTCTTAAGAAATATTTTTAGATTGTGTAATTAAGAAATTTCTTGACATAAAAAAAAATTGTATAAAGAAATTTTCTGGATTCCAAAAGTTATATTTACTTGAAAAAAATGCTTCTATCTTTTTATAAAAAAAACTTTAAAATTGTGTAATTCTAGATTGCATGACTGAAAATTAATTTTTTATTTATATTGTGTAGTTTAAAAGTTTCTTCTAAATTACACAATTAAAAAAATATGTAAAAAATACCTTCTACATTATAGAATCGGAAAGTCATACAATTTATTCCTTAGCAAAACTTTAAATGATATTTTGTGAATATTAAAAATAGATATACAAAAGTTTTGAAATTATTAAATATATAAAATATACTAAAACTAAAAAAATTATTTATATATGAAAATTTTGAAATACAAAGTGACACATCACATAAACAAGAAGGTGGACGGAAATGGTAGACTAATGGAAAGGGACACTTTTATCTTGTAACGACCTAGTGCATGTCCATTAAAAGTATGTGAGTATAGAAACAAATGGCCAAAAAGGAAAAGCCGTGCTGACCCAGTTCTCCCCCTTACCAAATAAAAATAAATAAATAAAATAAAATTAACTTTGAAGAAGAAAAAAAAAAAAAAACCCACACTTGTTCCCAATTGATATCCAGATGAGCAGCGCCGCCGCTACAACCACCCTGGTCCCTAGAGAGCTAAGGATGAGAGCGAAACCGTACTACGATTACGATGCGCTCTCGTTCATTCGTGAGGCCTTAGATTTTCACACCCGCCGAAGGCAACCAGAGCACAGCCAGCAAGGACCCCGAAGAGCACCTCCGCCGGTGGAGATAAAGGCAATGTGGTTGGTGGTTGGGGGAACCTTATAGAGTGAAATGACCAAAATGTCCTTTCTATCATTCTATTTTCTGAATTTGTTTTTCGAGAAACTAGTTTCGAGGGAGAGAGAGGAGAAAAGGAGAAATGTAAGAAGGAAAGAAAGGAAGACTGTTCGGTAAAGTAGGGAAACCAAATCAGAATCAGTATCCAATCTAGAAGAAGGTTGAGGCAAGGGGAAACGGTGTCGTTTCTTTACATATCTCAAACTAAGATCCTCCTAATGAGTAACCCAAGCAGATAGAATCTAATTAAAACAAGCTGAACACGATTAATCCCTTCTAAACAACAAAATTCATAACTAATCTCAATTGCCGTACACCCTACACCCGGAAGTTTTGAATTGATCAATAACGTTAAATGCGTGCTGTGTGTGAAGGAACAATGAGAGAAAGAAGATTCAGTGTATTTTATGGACCTGTGTTTACTCTTTTTCTTAATCACTATAACATTTGTCGGCTTTGAAAAAGGAGGAGAAAAATCGGCACCACAGATATACATAACAAACAAGAATCAAAGCAACTAAAAACTGAGACGAAGAAAGTAAGAAATTACCGAGAATTTGACTTGTTTTCAGCTAGGAATGATGAAAGTAGAGAATGGTGAGAACCTGAACTGAACTGAACAATGACACTCTTTTCTTCCTTTTTCTCTGACTATCTCCTCACCTTAAAACTTTCTGTTTGTTTTCACTGTGCATCACTCTGAACACTCTTAGCACAAAATTCTCCTCTTTCCGAATCATTGCTCTTGTCCTAATATATAATACAAGTCTGTGAGGATATGGACAATCTGATACAAACAAATTCTAAGTAAAAAAATTAACTCCTTAAGTTTAGGTTAATATATATACATCGGAATAATACAAGTCATTTTTGCCCTTAGTTTAGTCAAATTGGGTCTCTAAAATTAAGTTTTATTTTGTGTTTAATTTTTAACATTTTCTACTAATCAAGAGCAATGTGAAGGGGAAAAATGGTAAAATAAAAGAGTTGTTAATTCAACAACGTGCAATTTCTCATTCAACGGATTCCTTATCTCTCAATGATTGAACCGAGTTCCTTTTGACTGTTGGCAAGGGTAATAATTCTAACCCCACGAGGATTCTTCGTAATGATGAAAGTTTTGGAGTAATGTCTCTAAACTCAGTGTTTAGGTTTCAAAATTCTTGCTTCCATAATTGTGTTTCCAAAACGCTCCCAAAAACAAGAGCTTGCAGTGCATAATTTTAAACCAAAAACAAGAGAGATTAGTATCTAAACAGTGAGTTAGTACCCAAAAGCAACTTTAATTTTCATGTCTTTTTAAAAGGATGGCTCTTTTAAGAAGAATCTTGCTGACGCCTAAAGTCTAAAATAGAGACAAAATGGTCTTTCTATCTTTCTTTTCAAGGCAGATAACACCATTCATTCATTCATCCATATTATTCTTATTTTCTTAATGTTGTTCATCATGCACCTTGCCAACTAATACCATCAATAAATTAGTAGAAACTCTACAATCATCGCCACATGAATCCAATATATTATCTGTATCCTTTATAAATGAGGCAAGTGTGATATAAATCGAAATTATAGAAAATAATTACTAAAATTAAAATATATTTTATTCTTGCATGTGAATCAAACATTGACAACATTATTTAGTTTTACAGATGAAAGCACTAATAAATCGAAACGTACAATGCCATGTAGTCATTTATGATGTTCTTTTGCAGGTTCTTTTGAAACTGGGTTCACCTTTTTTATCTTTTTGTTCATTCGAAATGATTTGTCTTCACATGGCATCACGAAGCAAGGAAAAACCGGTGGATGCCAGTGTTAAGAAAATTTAATAAACAGTGGATTACTTAATCCCAAGGCACTACTGTGTTAATCTCTTGGCTCAAAACAAACCAAAAGATTATTAATAAAATGATTAATTAATCTATGAAAAAATAATCTTAAAAGGTAACTTTCCCTTCTGAGGAGGAGTGGTCCATGGAGGACATAAAGACAAGTTTGTCCTAATGCAACCAGCACAGCAGCAAGATGTAATAGAATTATACAACATAGTGTTTGATGCCCAATGCTTAACTTATGTGATGCATTAAATGTTCCTATGCCTTGTGTTATTCACATACACAAGTTTTCTATGGTCTCCCAAGGATTCACTCAAAAAAAACTAACTTTTTAGCTTATGAGTTAAATAGTTCAAGGCAAAAAAAAAACTATGAATTCATATAGATAAAAAACCAAATATATATATACTCATTATGCATGATTCATAAAAGACAACTAAATGTCCAAGGAAAATAGAAGATACTTAGAGAAACATAAAGAAATTGAGTGAAGTGAAACAAGATAGATTTTGTTAATATAATAAATATATTTTAGTTTATAAATGTTATTTTATGTAAGTAAATCTTGTATCATGTCAATAATAATAACACTATAGTTCTGTTTCTGAAGTTATATACACCTTGTTTATAATCTCATTAAATCATATTCTTGTGGGTGTTTAGTGTAGTGTTTTAGAATTCAATTGTATAATTATAAGTAACTTTAAATCCACTTATCCTATGATTAAATAAATTGAACTGAAACACATGTTGTATGTTAAATATATTAATTTTAATACTAAATTCACTCAATTTATTATAAAAAAATACCTTAAAGTAATAAAAAACATTTTAAAAAACTATTATGAAAAATAGCAATTATAATTGAAAATCAATATCAGTACATCTCACTTAATTTTGTTTTATCTATTGGGTAATTTACACATAATAAACATGTGGACTCGACAAATATGAGCATCGTGTTGTTGGTATTGCTTTATGTAGCATACCATCATCAGGTACCAAGATTTCAAAGTGGAGCTATATTTGCGTCAAAAAGTAAAACGAATAGTGGGGACCATATATTAATGAAAGTCATCAAATTATTTCAATTTTGTTTCACTACATTATTTAAATATTTTATGAGTAAATAATTTCTTTTGTTAAATGAGAGTTTCTATAACAGTTTAATTATAGTATTCACTAAAATATGTTTAAATAATTTTTCGTGAAATTTATTGAAATAAATTAGAAAATATTTATAAAAGTGAATTATTTATTGAAATATTTACTAAGGTTAGAGTGAAATATCATCTTAAGTTATCATCATGCATCAAACGTATTACTCAATGAAGGCACGTGTTTTTATTATACATTTATTATAAGAAAATATTTCTCCTTTTCTTCATATTTCTCTTGGTAATGAGAGACTTTCTAGGAAAACTAAATGTTGTAATCTATAACTTTCATCTTAATTCCATGATTGATAATGTCTTCAAAAACTCCTTCCTCCTCCCTTCATCCAATGTGTGATGTACAAATAAATAATAATCAATCAACTAAAGATAGATAAATTGTGCCATCTTAAAAGAAAAATATGAAATAAGTTGGTAAAATATATTTAATACACAATGAAAACCTTTTTTTTTTTTCGTCATCTTCCCAAGTGAACTATACTACTTGAGATTAACTTTTAAAAAACTCATATGAAGCTCTTTCAAACATGAAAACCAATAAAACAATCTTTCTACATACAAACCTTTATCTAAAATTGAAGTTCTGCAAAAACTCTACACTATCCTCTCTTTTGAGTGATTAAGTTAAAACGTATGCCCATATCTCATATTTGTCTATATTGGACACTTTTGGTTGCTACACATTTTAATTATTTTTTAAAAGTGTGTATAAAAGTTAAAGGTAAAGATTATTTTATGATCGTTGCTTAAAAATAAAATAAAAAACAAAAAAAAGAATGTTTGAGTAAAAATCATAATTAACCGAAGAATAATACTTATAATCCTTAATTACTTTCAAGAACGAAAAATAAATTTAATAATTAAAATCAATCAATATAAAAAAAAATTGTGCATTCTTTTTTCTTTCCTTCTTATGTTTAAAACACAGATTTTTCATATAGTTTTTGTATTCTCTAAAAAAATACAATTTTTTTAAAATAACTCAACCACCTTTATTTTGTATATTAAATCATGATGGTTTTTTCATTTTTTTAGTTCTTGTTGTTTTCACATTAAACATTCATAAGTTTCTTTGCAAATAAATTAAAATTTTATTTGAAATTTTGGTTTTGTGTTGATGGATGAATCCTTCAACGAATTATACATAATCTTTGCTTACATAATTGTATAGATAGGAGTACTCAAGATGAGTCTGAGTAGTTCTACAGATAATTAACTGTTCCACAAATAGGTTTTTTTAGGGCATTACAAAGTACTTTTTTCTTGCGCTCAAGTGCTCAAAATAAAAACTTGGACCATTTTACAGTGGAGTAGGAATTTGGTTAAGTGTGGTTTGGTTTATGGTCAAATGGTCAGGACAATGTTGAAGATAATCAATTTGCACATAGTGTTTAGGTATTGTTGTGCAAGAAAAATTTACTTTGAAAGTGGGTGAATTTATTGTCCACATAAATGTTTTTTTAGATCTTTTTAAAAACGATACTGATTCTTAATATATATATATATATACAATAATCCATTAACAAATTATTATTTTAACTGTTAAACGTGATAAATGGTTAGTTTACCTATCAGCATCTTAATATATATAATAATCCATCAAAAAATAATTATTTTAATTGTTAAGCGTGATAAATGGTTAGTTTACCTATCAGCCATTGTTAGTGTTGCATCAAGCTAGAAGAATTCATTGAAAAAATAATACCTTTTCTGATTGTAATATCCTTAAGAACAAACAATTTTAGTTCCAACAATTTCATTAACAAACAATTTAAAGAGTCATTATACGAACCAATTCATGGAATCTTCATATACGTTAGTTTCGTTACTTTAGCTTTTTTTATATAAACTGTTTTCATAAATTAAAATAGGATTTTTCTCAAAGTTAAAATAAATATTTTTAGAAAATGTATAGTTTAGTTTGTAAATAATTTAATTTAAACTCATGAAAGAATTTTTTAATAGTTTTTTATATACAGTTAGAAGGAAGTCTTTTTGAATATAAATTTTTCATTTAACTATTTTAAAAGTCATCTTGAACATAACTGGTGTTGACTTGATAACGTAACAAAATTTCTTGACTATACGTACATAATTTAAAGTTTATTTCATTTCATTTGAGAAGTACTTCTTACCTTTTTCAAATAAATTTTTCTTGTGAAACGAGACATTTTATACATTGTTATATAATAGAGAAAATTAAAGTAAATTCATCATTGGTTTCAAAAATATTATATATATATATATATATATATATATATATATATATATATATATATATATATAAATATATATATATATATATATAAATATATATATATATATATATATATATATAATAGCAAAAACATGCTGAAATAAAAATGATATATCACAATTAATTAATAAAAATGTATTTAAAAATATTTCCTATTATAAATTAAAAACTCCTTAATAATAATAATAATAATAATAATAATAATAATAATATTATTATTATTATTATTATTATTATTATTTTATGATTTGGTAAGTTACATTTACGCGATAGTGCTACATAATTTTATTAAATTGTGAAGCGTGTATCATTAAAATATTCAAATTCTATGTATACGCTTATTCTTTTGTTGATCCAACTCATTTATTTTTACATTATTTTGTTACAAATATTGTATAATGCTTTAATTTAATTTGTGTAAGTTGTATTATGTTAAATGACTTTTAAATTATAAATTTTATTTAGTTATAAATTTTATTTAGTTATTGATAAAAATATATATCTTTAAGAGATTCTTTTCTTTTAATTCTTATTATTCACAGTTTTAAATATTTTATGTCATATCAGTATATGTGATATAAAATATTAAAAGATTCGTTTCTTAAACTCATAATTCTACGTGTGATTCATATAACAGAGATGTTCTAAATGTTTAAAATTTTGTTTAAAATTATTTGATTTAAAAATAAAAAATAAATATTTTTTTAAATTAAACTCAACTTATATATGAATAGTCATTTTTATTTATGTATGTTTTATTTTTGTATGTTATACATATTTTCATTCTCATTGATAATCTCTATATACAAAATTTCATTGACTATTTTTTTTCTATTAATTCTCACTATAATTGTTTAGACTCTATTAGAATTAATTTTACTTTTTTTTCACAATTTTAGTTTCGTATTTTAAAAAATATGTAATTTTGGTCAAAATTTTCATTTTTTCATACGTTAGAAATATTTTATTTTACTAAACCTATATCCTACTCTGTTTTTTTTTAAAGGAACCTATATCTTACTCAAGGTGCTATACAGAAAATCTAAAAATAAATAAGTAGGCAAAAATAAGAATATAACCAAAATTATAGATTTTTAAAAAAAATAAAATACTAAAATCATGAAAAAAATTATAAAAAGGACTAAAATCGTGAATCAAAAATTAAAAAAAAATAGAACTTAAAAAATTTTACCTAATGAAATTTACATTTAAGATCTTGTTTAAAGAATGTAAACTTAATTCCACTTAAACCTTTGCAGTTAAGAAACCCCATAAAATAACAGAAAGGAAACAACAGAAGAAGACATATTGGTGACTGTATCAAGACTTAGCTGGAATAGACACAATTTGAGCTGTTAATGAACCGTCTATATAATACTTTTCACATAAAGCCTTAAATAAATTCATTTCTTTTAGGCAATGAACTTATTTTAAAAACAATTTTCGCAGATGAACCCTAACAGCATTATTTATGAAAAATAGATTTATTTATTATTTATTTTAAGAATTCGGTTCCTAGTTAACTGAAAAACAATGTGAAAGCGCTTTATTTGTTGGAAAATTATCTGAATTTCTGATATATTTTTTTCTTCGAAAAAGGTATATTGAGGACAAAGTTTTCCAAATACCTTGGATATTTTTATTTTTATTTTTTACTTTTAATAATGATAATAAATTTATTTCTACATTTTTTATATTTTGTTCTTCAACTTTTTGTTATAGTCCACAAGAATATTGTCAAGTCATTGAAAGGATGAGTTATGAATTGGACAATGTTCTTTTAAACGATTTGACACTTCTTCCTTCTGAACCTATTTAGGGAATAGGTAGTTAAACCCTATTTTAACCTTTACCAACCCTCCAATGGCTACTAGCTCTTCAACCTTCATCAACATTATGTAGAAAAAACCTTGTCTAAATCTACTTCACACTGCATCTACCTCACATTTTAAACAGTGCAGTACCAACAAATCTCATGTCTACGATTTCTTTTGCTTCTTCTTTATTAGGTTATCAGCCCTTATTAAGTACTGTAATTGTTTAACATATAGTGAATCTAAAAAAAAGAATTAAATTTTACACATAGTTTTACATCTGCATTTATATTTGTTCATGTATATAGTATAATCATCGCAGTTTACAAAATAAAAAAAAAAACAAGAGTAAGCTAGTGAAAATAAAATTTTATAAGATAATCAATACACGCAAAAAGAGCAAACCATATTAGCTATTCACAAGAATTTCTTAAAAGATTAACATATAAGTTTCAATACTAAATACATGTAAATAGAACAGAATATCTCAGTCATAAGAATTT
>Ga0209700_101643_pt1 | contig 46427 bp, 15 predicted proteins | sample SiratroredBW_FD_187528 | JGI IMG/M metagenome (GOLD analysis project Ga0209700, IMG submission 187528) | Root nodule microbial communities of legume samples collected from California, USA - Siratro red BW (SPAdes) (version 2) | ecosystem: Host-associated > Plants > Roots > Nodule | place: USA...
TAAAGCATTTTTTTTTTTTTTTTTTTTTTAACTAACAACTTAAGCTACACCAAGAAGAAAATGAGAAGCAATGGTGCAAGAAAAGTACATGGACACCAGGGTCTACAATTTTATGTTAAACATTTTCATGCTATTTCAACTTAATATTTTTAATATTTTTTTGTTAGTGTGGTGAGAGAATTTAAAATAATAAATATTCCAAAACACCAAACATTCACCATTTTCGTTGTTAAGTTGCTTAGTTGGAATAGGTAAAAAAATGTTGATGTATTGTATTTAATGAACTTCGTACAACATTTTTTTGTTATAAATGGGTTTTAAAGTATAAAATGAATACTTAAATATATTTAAAATAAAATTCACATTAAAAATATAAGCAACATATCTGTATATATCTCCTTCTATTCTTACATTGTCGGTGATTTATTTTAAAATCATGACGAAGTTTAAAAATAATACTGTGAAAAATACTTTACTTGCATTTCTTCCTCTTTTTCACATCAAAATATTTTTAATTGACACTTGAAGAGTTGTACTCTTCAAATCACAAAGTAAATTGCTTTTAAACAAAATTTTCTTCATACACATAATAACAAATAATCTCCTAATAAAAAATTTAAGAAAGTCAACCATTTACCAACTTGGTGTTAAATTTTTATTGGTTTGTTACATTTCAATTAAACTCAACTATTTATTTTATTGAAAAGAAACTCCAAAAAGACAGATAATATAATATAGAAGTGACATACATCAATTATGAATGGATCCAACAACGTAGGAAGGACCATGAGTATATATATATAGCAGAACATGGTGATGGTGCCCTATAATGCATTGTATTAATGCTATCTGTTTAAGCATTATGTCACTCAAAAAAAATAATTCACTCTGTACTTCTGATTTTGACATTTCTTTGAACCTCTACTCAATTTTTTTTTTTCTATTTCTTAACTACTTTTTCAGTATGCATTTTCTAGTAGTAGATATTTAATATAATTAAATATTTTAAAAACAAAAATTTAATTTAATTTAAAGATTCATCTGTAAGGTGAGATTTTCACTTAAACTATAATTGGTCTTAGTTAATGTAAATTGTTTAACATATTTCTTTATACCAAACCAAGAATTGAGTGTCTCTTGAGAGTAGAACTAGGGAAGAATCGAATAATGAGTGACACAAGCCTTCACACTATATTATGATAAGTTTGAATCATTCTAACAACATCTAAAAAAGACAATTAAATCTAAATTAAAATATTGATATTATATATTAATACATTAGTCATTGTAAAGAAAAATATATATTTCATGTTATTTAAGAATTAATGTATTATTTTTCTTCTTCTTTATCTCCACTAAATTGAACGAAAACATAAATAACATGTAGTTTAGTCAAGTAACATCATATTTCTAAAAAGTTATGGGGTGTCAATATCATCTTACACCTTTTCAAACACCAAATTTCAGTTATTAAATACTAAACCAAATTGAGTTGCAATCAAAAAATAAACTTTCAAAAAAAAGTGATAAAGACAGATTACTAAGATCAGTGTATAATACTTATAGAAATTATGTGAATGTGTTAATAAGCCGAAATGGGTTTGAACAGGTAAACTAATCGGTCCAGGCTAACATGATAAAAAAGTTGAAATGAAAATGTATTTGTAAAAAAGAAAAAAAAAACTAGTATTTAACAAAACAGTGGTGTATAAAAGGGGTCATTGTAGCAGAATTATATTTTTTCATGTCCTAAGTCTTTCAAATATATATCACACCTTCCAAAATTTGGGGGTCAACACATCACAAATTAAATTTAACTATGTAAGATAAGTGTAATATAATTAACCAAAAGCATAGAAAAGGATAGTCAAAGGTAAAAACTAAATAATAATACTAAATTATGATGTTTTTTTAAAAAATATACTAGTGTGTAATATAGAAGAAATGAAATCACAATTTTTATATAAGGGTACTGTTCTAGTAGCGGTGGTAGCAGCAATGATTGTTCGGTGATCAGGGTCAGCAAATTTGGCTTTGGTGAAGGGAATATTCTTGGTTGGTTCCAAGAAAGACTAAGATAAACCAAACTTGAAATGAAAGTATATAATTGTTACAACGAGTCAGGAACCAAACTTGTTTTATGCAACAAATTCTAAAGCACATTATTAGAGTTGAGAAACCTATAAACAATTAAATGCAAGAATTCGTTCATTTATCTTAATATCTAAATCAAAAAGTAATATTCAAAGTTACATCATAACATGGATACTTGACATATCTATGTCTCTTTTCCTTCTCACAATTCTTGCAACAAAACCACTACTGAAACAGACCAAACATGAAGAAAGAAAGGGAGGGAGTATCAATCAGACTCACAGACTGATCAGCCGCTTGAAAATGGCCAAACTCAAAGCCTAACAAGAAAACTTAAATTTTGTTGAATGCAACAATGTCACAACTTTGGATATACTCGTTGCATGGCTCAACTGTCAGGCGTTCCTCAATGAGGGTATCCACAGACACAAGGTCATCCACAATAGTCATCATGATCTGCAACTTCTTGATTCCATATCCCACTGGCACCAGTTTGGCTGCATCAATTAAAACAAACCATTTTAGATACATTGTAATGTTTTCATTGTGATCCAATAACAAGCTATGTAATGTAGCTTTTTTGGACTTGAAATAAAAACTATCTTACAAATCATGTCAACACTGATTTCTGACTGATAGGATTATAAAATTTACAGACAATGCATGGCCATTATAGTGAATGCATCAAATTTGCAAGAGAAAAGTTTATGAAAGTTTGAACATACATGCTCCCCACAATAATCCAGGCATCTCAATACTGCGGACAGCCTCTTCCAGCTTCTTCATGTCGGTCTCATCGTCCCAAGGCTTAACATCGAGTAGGACAGAAGACTTGCCACCTATACAACGTCATTTAGTGACAGTTTCAAACAACTTTAGCAAACAAGTAAATCAAGAGATAAGAAAAAGTCTCTGTATGTGACAAGTCATCATAAATTGAAGCTACTATTCTACCATGTAACAACATGCCTAGTTCCTACCTTCCCCAAATAGCAAGACAAGTTTACATGAATTAAACAAAGTCAAGGATAGCTTCTATCAATATTGTATTTATGGGAAATGTTTGGTGGACCACAAATTACTGTGGCAATGCTCTTAAGAAGGCTTACTCTCTTTTTTCTTAGTAGACTTTTTAGCAGCCTCCCTTTCCTCTGCTGCCTTCTTATCCTCCTCTGTCTCATCACCAAAGAGATCAAGATCATCATCATCTTCTTCAGCAGCAGCCGCCTGACAAATTCAAATAAATCCCAATGATTAAATCAGTTGAATAAGTTCACTTAGCAGCTTCAGAACTACCACAATAATATCTAACACTTCACAATAGGTATCTGTATACTATAAAAGCCAAAAGTTTATATTCTACAACACGTGTACTACCTCTAATATCGTTATCCAGATAACGTGTTCACTTAGCAAACAAATTCTGATGAATCCAATCAAGATAACTATCTCGTTTCATAGTGTCAGAATTTCTTAACTAGTGTGAAGGGTTAACTTATAGAATAGGTTAACTCATCTTTTGTATTAACTATTTGGCAACTATGTGCAGATCATTATATCTTTCTTTGTATTTTACTGATGTAAAAAAATATGAATTAATCAGCTAAGCAATAACTAAACTCTTTTAGACATTTTTTTTATATTCTCCATTTGATCATATCAAAACCTATCTCATCTACGTTTATTGGATCTATCGTATCACCTGTTAGATCACCTATAAATATATATTCCTACACTCAAGATATCCAGTCCTTACAGAGAGATCTCCCAATGATTCGGAGTATGACTAAATTATAATATATAGTACGAAACTTTTATAATTCTTTAACACTGGTTTAGACAGTTTGATTAGTGACTCATTGGCTCAAATAGTGACCAAACGCCCTGAATAAGTCCAACAACGTTACATGAATGATGAATGAGGAAAATTGCTTAAATTTAAATGCTGAAAATCTAGGTCCAATCTCACAAACATACATATAGAAGGAAATGGAGATATTCAGCATCCTCCATTTCTTTAAGGCCTGGATTCTCTATATTCAAATTTAATGCAGCCAACTCTCACACTCTTATTTACATGAAGTTTTTCCATTAGTTTCCTATCAACAACAAAATTCACAAGATCTAGGACTAAATTATTTATGCATTTTCAATATAAAAAAATATTTTTTTAACACCAGACAACAAATGTAAAATTAGAGAAAACACATACCGCTTTGGCAGGTGCAGCTTCAGCTGGAGCAGCTACGGCACTGAATCTAACCCCTTGAGCGTTCCCAGGGAAGCTACTCAAACAAAATTTGAAATTAACAAAAATGCCAAAATCTGAATTAGGAAAAAAAAAAAAAAAAAAAAGCGGAATTTGCAACATAAAAAAGAGGGAAATAAGTGAGAGAGGAACAAACCTTGAGGCAACATGAGAAGAGACAACATCGTACCACTTGGCAGCATTGGGGAAAGAGTCCCCAGGCTTTTCCACAACAGCTGCATACACCTTGATATCATCCTTTGTGAATAGATCCCTGAACTCAAACAAAGAATAACCCACATGCAGATTCAATCACCCAGATATCAGAAGCAGTGAAAGATTGAATTTTGAATACAAATTGAGTGAATGGTAGAAGTGTTACCCAGAAATATAGGTTTTCCCAGAAAGGTGTTGATCGAGGGATTTGACACCCTCTTCGGTGTGTAGATCTGAGAAGGTGACAGCCATTGGTGTGATTGAATTGAAGAGTGGCAGTGCAGAGTGAAGAGTGAGAAGAAGAGAAGAAGCCTCTGTCTACTTTCAATAATTGATATTTATAGTCTGCATAGTCACAAACCCTAGATCAGTCCCAACCTTAGATTTCTGAACTGAAATTCACATAGATGCCTTATTTTAATTACTTGTTTAATCCTTTTTAATTCTTGTAATTATCATTGCTAATTTTTGGTCTCTATAAAAAAAGGGAGGTTTTTTTTTTCATTTCGGTGAATTTTTTATAAAATTTTCAGAATGGAAAAAAAATTTCAATTACGAGTAAATGATATAATTTCATGAAAAAATCTCTTATTTTAAAAATTAAATTGAAATCATGTTAGGTCAGTAGTATTTAATTTTAAAAAAATTAAAACAAAAAAATACTTATTCTGAAAAAAAGTTATACTAAAATGGAAAAAAAATACCTTATAACAAAAATGAGTTATTTTTGGACAAATAATTCTATTAGTTAAAATGAAAAATATCGTAGAGTTATTCCGTTCACTTCAATAGTATAATATATTATTTAAAAAAATTAAAACAAATAAGTTGTGTTCTTTGACGTAGCATAATTGAGGATTATTAAACGAATTTTAATACATTACAGCTACTTTTTGTGTTCGAGAATAGATAAGTATATTTTTCTTTTTTCTTTATTATGGAATAACTTTTTTTAAATTTTAAGTAAAAAAATTTTAATTTTATTTATAGATAAATAGTGTTAAGTTGACATAATTTTATAACAAAAAAGTCGTATAAAAATATGATGATACGATCTTAATATAAAGATAAAATCTTATCATCTTTACACGATATTACTTAATTTAAGTGGAAACTAATTTTGAATTAATTAAAACTATGTCATGATCGATATTATTTCAATGTATTTTTTTAAATTGAAATTGTGTTGATATAAGACAATTTGAGGACAAAAAGAATAATATTATAATAAGACTATTATTCTTAAATTTTAATTAATTCAAAATTAATCTCTAACTTAAATTAAGAGATATCAATTAAATAAAATCGTGCTAACTTAACACATTATTATGAAAAAAAAAAAACTCTCTATTTTTACATATACAAATTCTTCCCAAAGAAAAATGTATGAAAAAACCATATATTTAGTAGTTATAGAAATTGAAAATCAAAACAAATAACACTGAAACAGTAGAACTAAGTAAAAAAACGTATAAAAAATTATCCATTTTATTACTAGTTTTAAATTCGGTGACCATCCAAAGTCTTATAATCAAATGATAGAATAGGTTTGATCTATGCAGACCAAATATTCTCTATAAAATATGTTCAATCGAGTTGAAAAAATAGTTATCTAAATTAAAATAAATTAATTTTAATTTTTGTTAAATAAAACCAATTTATAAGTATATGAACTATTTTATTTTTAAAAATAATAATTATAATTTTTAAAAAGTTAAAAATAATAGTATTTATCAAACACATACACTTATTAAAGTTTATATGTCAAGTCACTGCATCTGAAAGTTAAAATTAGTTTTGCTTGTGACTTAATTTAAAAAGATACGTATTTTATTTTATTTTTAAAATTTAATATTGTTGTTTTATTTTATTTTAAATGGGGTCAAAATAATGTTTTTATGTGTTCAGATTATCAAACCCTAGCAAATTTTTTAATTTATTTAAAATATAGATTAGACAAAACTTAGGTAACTTGGATCGTGAGATTAAGCCATCGAGTATCATTATAAAAAAATCGTGTTTCACAAATATAATTTTAATTTTTTATTTTTTACAACATCATTGTTTTACATACACGATTTTATTTGATTAGAATTGTGTATGGTAAGTATAAATTTTATTTTTTTTATTAAAATCATATTTACTAAGTTTGGCTTTTACTTTTTCTTTTATACCTCCTTTTGTTTGTACTAAAATCGCATTTACCAAATATAACTTCAGTAACAAAAAAATTATATAAAACGAAATTATATATATTAAATATGACTTTTTTTTTTCTTGCAATAAATAAAAGGTTCCCTAAGAGGAAGTCCTATTTTATGACGTCTCCAAAATGAACTTTACGACATACCTAATTTTATTTTACTTTTTACAAGTTATCCATTCCAATAACTTTTTTTCGAGAAATTAGATCAAAATAGTAAAATTTCCCCTATTTCACTAATTCTACCTCTTGGTTAAACTTTTATTCGTAAAGTTGACATTTTTGTTGTGCATAATATACCAACTATTTTGAACAAACATACCCTTTGTATTTTCTTAAAAACATTAACACACTAGTTTTTTTATAAAAAAAATACATAAATTTGCCCATTATTTTAAAAAGATTATTGTTTTCTTGTTTTTACTACTTTCTCAAGTTTTAAAAGCTTACACATATCTAGCGGTGGGGAAAAAAATATAAAATATAAGTGTTTAAGAAAATATGATGATTTTCAGTATAATTTACTCAGTAAGCATTCATTAATTTACATGAAAAAGTGAATAATACATTTTTTATTTGGAAATAAAAATTTCATTTATTTTATTGAGATATTAATTAATATAGTAATGAAAAATCCTGTGAATGAAATTAAAGCAAATACAGTGATCAGAATCTGACCAAGTAGTGGGTTAACGCGTCTGTGGTGAGACTAGAGTTGCAAGTAGAACAGCAAATTAGTTTATATTTAACATTTTAACCTTATATTAAAGCTCTGATTTAAATATTTCCCATAATTAATACAAATAATCCTTAGTAAAAAACAATATCCCTAACCATGCTGCTGGCTCTAGAATGAAATTTTGCTGAATACAATCACATAAGTTAACTTTTTGTCCTACCCTCTTTACTACGATTTCCCACATCTCATGTATATGGCAAAGACACAAATTTGTACAAGCCTAAAGTTTTTCTCATATTGCTATTTGTTTTATAATCACAACTTTGTTTTACTTTGTGGTGATTTAGCATACCATATGTGGCATCTCTACGAGAAAATGATATAAAGAGAACAAATAAATATGATGAAAATTCTACAGCTGCAGAGCATTAGGCATGCAGAAGGATCAGGCTTGGTAATTTCGTTACCTCACCAAGAAACCATTCGTTCTCATCGAAAGTTTGGTCACATATCTTGTCCTACTTATGTGAATGGTTAGAGGAATTGGCTTAGATTTTACCAAAGCTGAGCCATTAAGGCCAATCATGAACAATAACTTTTTAAGGGGTTACTTAGGATACTCCATAAGAACAAGAAATGCTCTCTTAAGATATTATCACTCATTGACAAATAGCTTTGGACACACACTGTCTTCAACTCCTAGACTTTGGAGGTAAACTCATACTTATTAAGCTGCTGCAATTCTTGGCCCCTTAGGACTCACTGTTCTATGCAACACTTGTTCTGCAATAAAAGTAAAAAAGGTGGAGTTGTGCAATGGAGGGGCAAAGTGTGGTAGTGATCCATGATGCGTCTAGAGAAATCAATGTAAGAATTTTGGAATGGTCTCTACAAAGCCTGTCACTTGTGCCAGGAGATATGCTCACACTGATTGCAGTCATGCATCAAGTTGTGACTCCTAGTGAGTAATCTTTCACAGATTGCAGGGAGCTTCTTATGATATTGTTTGATTCACCCCTTAGAATAGTTTTTGGAAGAAAGAAGATGGACAATCAAAGAACAATAGTTTATAAATGTTGTGTTGAGTAATCTGACTATCTGTCCAAAGCATGTTAATTGATTTTACTGGTTCTCTTTGAATCATTTTTTTTTTGTAGTGGGGTACAAGAACAGTGTGGATAGCAGGTTAATGTTTGGAGCAAACCAGAAGATGGTAGAGGCACAAGCAACCAGGAAGAAGCAAGAGTATATGAACAATGAAGACATTGCTCATGCTTTTCAGCTATACAAATCAGAAAAGGTCATATAATTTATAAATACTAGTAAACAACATTTTCTCTATTTTTGTTTTCCTTCTGAACTTCTGAACTTCCACGATTTAAGCTGTTCTTTTAGTACTCATATATACACATGGTTGTGCTGAGACGAGATTACTAAGAGTTAACTAGAGAGCAAAACTATAAACCTACTATTTTTTAATCTTGTTAACTTTGCACACCATATTTTCAGGTTGGATTTAAGATAGAAATGGCTATAGGATCGTCATTAAAGGCAGTTGCACTGAAATCAGCCTTGAAGTTAAAGGCAACTTGGCTTATACTAGACAGGTAAGATGAATTCAAACTAGCTATCAGAATTATTCCATTCACATGGATGCACTGTCAGAAGCTATATGTAAAATTATTCATTCACTAGATATGCAAGAATAGTATAATTCTTCCAAAACCCTCATCTGAAACTATTAAAGTTAAGATCATCTGGTAAGCATAGCTTGTGCAAGTCACACCTTCTTACCAAATGAACTCAGAGATTTGAGCATTACTTAGAAATCAATCACCCTTTACAACTTCAAGCATTTTGTTTCTAACAACAAAATCACAACACAAATCTGATATATAGTTTGTATGATCCAACCTTTCTCCAGTGAATCATCTTACTAAAACTTGGTCACAGGAAAATGAAGAATGACGAGGAGGATATCCTCCAGAAGCTTTCGTGTGGTGTATTTAGAGTAAGGCGTTTCAATAAAATTATACGTTTAAGAGGACCACTACACCTCCCCCATGAAACACGCCCCAGTAGTAGCAGCACGCATGAAACATGCACTGAGAGTATACCACTACCCGACATTTCAGCTGAACATCTTTACCTCTTCAGCACTGAGACTTCTCCCAACAGTAAATACTCCAATACTCTAAGATTTCATCTCTTTGCATGCACTCATGATATTAACTCGTGATCCTTATCAACTTCAACACTTTCATTGTTTTCATTTCAACAATTCACATTAATAGTTTATAAGTAAATTTATGACTTCTAAAATTGAGTTAAGCTTAAAGTCCATTTCTGATATCTGATAAGGAGGATTAACATTAGCATATGTTTTCCGCCTCACGAGCAACTAACAAAGTTATTATAGTTACATATACTATTACTAACTATCTGTGCAGGTACAGTAACAGATTATCCAATGAACCAGAAACAACAACGTGAACAAAAGAGCCCCCATGATGAAACATGGTACTCAACTCCTGATCAACTCAGCACAGAAAGAAAGAATAGTATGCAAATGGTTAATCAAACACAAGGAAGCCAGCATTGGAAGGTTGAAGAACAAAAAGCAAGCAAAAACCATGGTAATAAGGAGAAGGACCTAAGAGCTGAACAGAAGTTAAAAGGGGAAAATTGTGACATAACTTGTGGTGGTAGCAGCAGGGAAAACTCATACACCATGTATGAGAAAGGAGAAAGGTGCTCATCTCTTGGTGGAGCTAAAAACTTTTTTCTTGGAAGGGCTGAAGAATACAAAGTGTGTGAACAATATTTTAGTCTGAGTAATTTTCATATAAGGAACTAGTTTCAAATTTATACCTATATGCATCATACATTTGTGTCAATCTATCATATTCTTCTGTAGTGACCTCTAAAATGTGATGGTTAGATTAGCCAATATTGACCAATCTCTGCCTTAATTCATGTGGTAATAACAGTGCTAATATTATTAGTTTTTATTTCACAAAATGATAACTATATAGTGCTGTATTTTAGTAAAATATATATCCTCAACTACCCTCAATAGAATTATTAAATTGTATCTCGAGAATGTTGGTCTTGAAATCTGCATATTTAAGCACTTTGAATCAAGATATCACTCTTGAACAAAAGGTTCATACCAGAATTCATGCTTCTTCAGTATTAAGAATTATTCTTGTTGAGGTGAAGATAGAATGTTAGTTTATAATGTTAGTGTTGGAAGAATATTAGTTTCTCTTAATATTTATAATGTTATTTTCTTATTATTAGTGTTGAAAATGTTTTTTATTAATAAAATATTTAATTAATGTTGTTTATATAAGCCTGTAGAAGAAAACTAATGTCCAAACCCAAGCAACTACATTGCAAAAGCTCTTAAAAATAATAATAACACCAAAAGATGTTTAAAATCACTGTAAGAATATTACAATCAAAGTTATTATATTTAATTTATATATTATAAATTATATGCTGGCCCCTTGAATTTCTTTTGTCACCCCCTCATCACTTAAAAAATCTCAAGAGACTCTACTACCTTATACGACCAACTAAATTTGTTTTATTCCTCATTTCATGAGAAAAAAAAAAAGTTAAGCGTTAACTTAACGAATGCGAAGGCCAACAAAAATACAACAACTATGTGCCCACAATATATTACAACTAAATATTAATCTCTATGAAAATTAATTAAAGTTTATTTATTAATTGATTAAACATACTTATTCTTTATTCTATAGGAGAAATAGAAAAAAAAAAAACGTTGATGCTTAGTTCGGATAATATTGCCTATAAAATGTGATGATAAACAAAAAAAAAAAAAATTAACTTGAAACAAAATAATAAGAAAACATCTTTAAACTAAACTAATCTAAAATATGTAAAAGAAAAATAGATAATCATAAAAAAGGAAATAAAATCTCTAAATCTCTAAAGTATGTAAAGAAGACTACTTTTGAAGTGGCAAAATAGGATAGGTAATGTTGAATAAATTATCCTGATTAAGATCATTATCATGGTTCTCGAGCAGTCTAAACTCACCAAAAACATCTTCATTTTGAAATCTTTCCTGGTCAGAATTTTCTCTATTAATTCCTGCGTTTAACTCTCCTTAGATCCTTCCTCTTTATCATCGGATCACCAAATGGTAAGTCATGAAGTGATGGTGGCAATGGAGGCAACTCTGGGCCACTTGACCATTCATGGTCACAAGAAAGGAAATCTTGTATGATCATTTTGCTACATTTATTCAATCATTAAAACTATGTTATTTTGAGATGATGGAGTGAATCTGAAGCAAGAAGGAAATTGTTATAAAAAGATTGCAATTCTAGCAAGGAAATATTGCAACTTACAAATCAGGTAGCCAGTCTTGAGGTGACTGAGAACGTTGCATCATTTCTTCAGCTAACCGTTGTGCCAAGTCTAGTGGTACTTGCATGTCTTGAGGTACCTCAGACACTTGTGTCATGTCTTGAGGTAACTGTTGTATCACGTCTTGAGGTATAACAGACGGTTGTATGTCTTGAGGTAACTCTAACATCATGTCTTGAGGTACATCAGACGGTTGTATGTCTTGAGATAGCTCTTGTATCATGTCTTGAGGTACATCAGACGGTTGTATATCTTGAGGTAACTCTAGCATCATGTCTTGAGATAACTCTAACATCATGTCTTGAGGTACATCAGACGGTTGTACGTCTTGAGGTAACCCTTGCATCATGTCTTGAGATACATCAGACGATTGTATGTCTTGAGGTAACCCTTGCATCATGTCTTGAGGAACATCAGACGATTGTATGTCTTGAGGTAACTCTTGCATCATGTCTTGAGGTACATCAGACGGTTGTATGTCTTGAGGTAACTCTTGCATCATGTCTTGAGGTACCCTACATTGTTGCATGTTTTGAGATACCTCAAATTGTTGTATCATGTCTTCAGGTAAGAGTTGCATCATGTCTTGAGGTACCTCAGACTGCTGCATGTCTTGAGGTATCTCAAACTGTTGCTTGTCTTGAAGTACCACAGACAATTGCATCATATCTTCAGGTAAGAGTTCCATAATGTCTTGAAATACCTCAGACTCTTGCATGTCTTGAGGTATCTCAGACTGTTGCCTGTCTTGAAGTACCGCAGACAATTGCATCATATCTTCAGGTAAGAGTTTCATAATGTCTTGAAATACCTCAGACTGTTGCATGTCTTGAGGTACCTCAGACTGTTGTGTCATATCTTTAGGTAAAAGTTGAATGTCTTGAGGTGCCTCACACTGTTGCATGTCTTGAGGTGCCTCACACTGTTGCATGTCTTGAGGTACCGCAGAGAGTTGCATCATGCCTTCAGGTAAGACTTGCATCATGTCTTGAGGTATCTCAGACTGTTGCATGTCTTGAGATACTGTAGAAAAATGCATCACATCTTGAGGTACCGCAAACTGTTGCATATCTTGAGGTATTGCAGACTGTTGCATGTCTTGAGGTATTATAGACAGTGACATCATATTTTCAGGTAAGAATTGCATCATGTGTTGAGATACCTCAAATTGTTGCATGTCTTGTGGTACCTTAGACATTGGTGGTACACATGGTGGTTGATTTTGAGTGCTAACGAAGTTGGTGGACACCACATGTGGTACATGAGATGATGGACCTACTTCTGAGCCACTCCCAGAGTGAGTGTAACCAGCTAAACTAGTTTTTCGGTTGTGAGCATTGTAAACAGGTGTTATGCCATCTTGGTGCGGTTCTAATCCAAGTCGCCTCCTTTTTTTGATTCTAGTGTTCCAATAGTTCTTAATTTCATTGTCTGTTCGTCCAGGCAACTACTCAAACACATTGAAGAACATAGCATGTAAGTAAGTCTTGATCAAAGTAATTCAAAATAAGTACAATTCTTTTGACAAAAATATGAGAAGTAAAAGAAGATTCAGACCTCCTTAGCAATTTTGGCCCATTTATTTCCCATCCTAGCATGTAACTCATTGATTTTGCTTTGTTCTTCTGGAGTGAATTTACCTCTCTTCAAATCTGGATGTAGATGATTTGTCCACCTTAAACGACAACTTTTCCCACAACGAAGTAGTCCAGTATTTTTCTGCACTATGTTCCAATTTCCTGGTCCATGTTTAGTCACATATGCTGCCAGTATGTCATCTTCTTCTAGTGTCCATGGCCCTTTCCTTAGATTGCTTTGATTATTTTCCAATGATTGACCATCACCACCTTCAGGTGGCAGAGTAGCTACAAAGTATAGATATCAAAGTTAGTGAATAATAAATACTATGATAAGATAGAAATCATTGATATTAAATTTATACTTGACCTAATATATTACGATGATGTTTGTTATAATAATATTAATAATAGTCATATAGTTTTTGAATACTGTTTGAAATCTTGCAACCTTGGATTGTAACAAAAAATTTGTTCACTGTAAAAATAATAATGGAGATAATCTCTATATATTAGTTTTCACTCTTAAGATTTATTATGTGGACTGGTTTGGTAAATTAAGTAGCTTTTTAATTACGAGGAAGATGGTGTATTTAAATGAGTGATATCATTTTTAAATTTATAATATCTATCGATGAATATGATAATAAGAACGGTTGTCTGAATCTATTATTATTTTCAATATTAATATTAATATTAGAATTATAATAATAATATAATAAAGGGTGAATAGGATAATGAATTTAAAGTATAATAGAAAAAAAAATATTTTTTAAACTAAATATATTTTAAATAATGTAATATATAATGTATAGAAACTTTTATCTCTTTTTCAAAAATTTTAATGAAAATATAGAACTAAATTATTGATTTTTTAAAATATTTTAAAATAAATAATAATATAATTATGTTTCGTGATTTAATATACCTTTAAAATAAAAACTAACTAAATATATGGCCCTTTAAAATAAAAACTAACCAAACATATGGTGGGCCTAATGATAAACTGTAAAGATTTTATTGATAAAATCTTCTCAAGGGAATATTTAAATTATTGGTGGTTAAGATCAGTAATATTCAAATTCTTAAAAAGAGGGATAAAATATGCGGAAATGCATGTTATATCATATCCACATTTTTAATTTAAATAATATAACTTAAAAAAAATGTATATTAAGTGAGAAAGTCAGAAAATTATATTAGGTGGAGAAATTAGATAGCTATATTTGGAAATAATAGAGATGGTAACAAAAATATTCTCCTTAAAGGATAAAATTGTAAAATAAAAATATGACACTAAAAATGGTTTAAAAAATATATCTTCTTCGTATAGATACAAGAAGTAACAAAATTTTTTAAAATTCTAAAAAATAACGAATTACTAAATATTTCAATTAAACGTTATAAAACTGTTATTTATCCTTTTTATTTATTCAATGTAAGAAATATTAAAAATTAAAAAAAAAAGTTAAGGACACGTAATTTTATATTTAGAAAAAAATAGTTATATTTAAAGATAATTTTTGAAAAAATTGTTATATATACTAGCAGTTTTAATCATTTTAATAATTTTAATGTTAGTCATGTTCTCAATTTTCATTAAATATTAAACTTTCTACTAATTCATTCCCAAATAAATTTTATCAATATTTATTTTTGCTATAAATGAAAGTAATGTATTTTTTTGATAGAATACAATTACTTTAATAAATTTATTTCAGAAATATGTTTATTGTTATGCCTAAAAGGTATACAGAACTTAAATTATATAAATATTTATAATTATATATTTTAAAATATTAATCTCATTGATAGTAAATTATCGAAATGCTAATGAAAAATATATTGAAAGAAAAGATCAAGCATATTATAATTTTTTTAAATTACAGTGTTAATTATTAATTTCATATGACAGTAACATATTTGATGAGATGAATTAGCATAAAAAAAATAAGGGATAGGAATATATGACGCCTATTTTTTATGTCTTAAACCAAATAATTAATTTATATACAAAAGAATTGGTTTTGCCAACGGTAAATAGTAATAGATAATATTTAATTCTCAAGTTTATAATTAAATTAATATAAATATCAATAATATTATTTACTTGTAAATAAAATTATTTATAACTTTAAAACAATCATTACTAGAAAAAATAATAAAGTATGAATATTATTAAATATTTAATCTTAAAAAGTATAATTATTTTCACAATAAAGACTATGAAAAAAATATTATTTATCTAAAAAGTTTAGAGAATGGATGATAGTCTTGACAAGTTGAAGAACATTTGAAGTGCATTAATTTCAATAATAATTCTAAAAAATAAAAATTTACTTACAAAAATGAGATTTGCTAAATTTAATTCAATTGTTATTCTTTGGCTCACGGAAAAATGACATATGTGTTATAATTTTAATAATTAAATTTTTTAAAATAATTGTAATCTTTTAAGTAAAAATAATAAACTTTTTTTCATTTTTATTTGTAAAAAAATTTACGATAGAGATTTGACACCAATAATTAAACCTAAATTCTTAACAAAACATTGAAGCAAAACAAGAAAGATTAATATAACTACATTTAAACTAAAAAAGAAAGTAGTCTTGTGTCATGCATAAGAGATAAAAAATTATACTACAAATACAACATTATATCTTAGTTACAACATATATTAAATTATCGTTCTAATCAATATCTACTATCAGATAAAAAAAAAAAAAATTTAACCTAGAGAAACAACTTGTTCAGTACATTCCAAAAGTCTAAACCTTTTAAGAATATGGTAGCAACTGTCAAGAACTATATTTGCATGGTGGTGTATGATCTAGAGTCAGACTTATGCTTACATGTAGCCAAAAGCAAAAGCATCGAAGAAGTGCAATTTTGATTTTTTATGAAATAAGTATAATTTTTTTTTATAAAAATAAGTAAGTCATGACACGACTTCATGAAAATATCATACAATTTTAATAAAAAAATAAAATTAAAATCATGTTAATGTAATAAAAAAATTTGTGTATAAAAAAAATACCATATGACATGATTTTTGTGAAAAAATAAAAATAAAACTGAAATCATATTAATATCACATAATTTTTGTGTAGAAAATAAAATTGAAGTCCTACCATATATAATTTTAGTATAACTTTTTTTCATTAAAATCGTGTTAGTTTATAACACGATTTATCTATTTTCACAAAAACAAATACCTATATCATAAAGACTAACAAAAAATTACACCCCTTCACTTCTTTTGGCTTACATGTAAAAAGAAATATAGTTAGAATAAAGAATAAATGAAGTTAAGAATTAATTGTGTACCTGTCACCAAGCAGGGGAAGACTGCTGCAAGTACAGTAGGCACAATAGTGGAGATCATATCTATATTTAGTTTCAGATTTATTATGTAGAGAATTGATTTGGTAAACTATGTAGGTTTTCATTTATAGGAAGATGTTGTATTTAAAGGAACCATATCACTTCTAAATTTGTAACATATAAATGAATATGATAAAAACATAATAATAACTATTATCTGAATCTATTATTATCTTCAATACCAATATCATTATTATAATAATAAATGTATAGGATAATCAATTTTAAGTATAATAGAACAAAAAATTTTAATTTTAAATTTAAAAATAATTATATTTTAAATGTTGTAATATATAATGTATAAAAACTTTTATCTCGCTTTCAAAAATTTAAATGAAAATATAGAACTAAATTATTGATTTTTGAAAATATTTTAAAATAAATAATAATAGATAATTCTGTTACATGATTTAATATATCTTTAAAATAAAAACTAACAAAATATACGTAACTAATAACACTTTTTTATTTTTTTTAAATAGACTTCCTTTTTTATTTTATTTTTTATTCTTTTTATTGTCAGTATATTAATTATAATTATTAATAAATTTTTTATATGTTATTTTTTATTACTTATTAAAAATTATGATTATTAATTGGTTAAAACTAAGATAAAAAATAATATAAAAATAATTAAATTAAAATTAAAAAAATTAATATAAGGGAATAAAAAGGAATATTTTATAGGAATTTTTAACTAATTAATTATAATATGAAAATAATAGATAAATTATTTTATTTTATATTCATAAATTATCCTAACAACTTTATTTTATTTTTGTTATTAATTATTTAGATTTTTTTTATGACAAAATACTTTTCTAAAATATGAAAAAAAAATTAAATCTAATTGTGCATATTCTAGATCTTGAATCAAAAATAATATTTTATTTTTATCAAATATAAATTTTATCTATATCAAAAATCAAATTCTATCTTTATCAAATATCAAAATTAATCTTTAGTGATAATAAAAAATTATCTTTATCAAAAAATAAATTATATCTTTATCAAAAAATCAAATTTTATCTTTATTAAAACTCAAATTTTATCTTTATCAAAAATCAATTACATCTTTATCAAAAATCAAATTTTATCTTTATAAAAACTTAAAAGTTAAATTTTATCTTTATCAAAACTCAATTATATCTTCATGAAAAATCAAATTTTATCTTTATAAAAAATTAAATAATATCTTTATCCAATATCAAATTCTATTTTAAACATGTTTATAAAAATTCTATTATTATTTTTAATACCAATATCAGTATTATAATAATAAGTGTATAGGATCATCAATTTTAAGTATAATAGAACAAAAGAATTTAATTTTAAAATTAAATGTTGCAATATATAATGTATAAAAACTTTTATCTCGTTCTAAAAAAATTTACGAAAATATAGAACTAACTTATTATTTTTTAAAATATATAATAATAGATAATTATGTTTCATGATTTGATATACCTTTAAAATAAAAAGTAAAATATATGTACCTGTAAAATAAAAATTAACCAAATACATTGAGTTACTGATAAACATTTAAGATTTTGTTGATAAATCTTTTAAAGAGAATATTCAAATTATAAGATATGTTATTCAAATTCTTTTTGGTGAATTATATATATATATATATATATTAAGCTTGTATATATTGAAAGAGTTTAGATTGATAGAATATAAAATATTGGGTCTAGACACTCCAAGTTTATTATAACATCTATAAATATAAATTCAGTCACTATATAAAAAAAATACTTTTAAACTCTTACTTAAATCAACTATACATTATAATTTTAAAAAGTATTGGAACAAAAAGATATTATTATTATTAGAGTTAATCAGTCTCTTAAATATATATATAATATGCAAAAATACATCTTATGTCATATGCACATTTTCAATTAATAAATATTTCAATTATAAATTACAAGAAAGTTATTTATCTTTTTTATTTATTCAATATACAAGTTAAGGACACGTAAATTTCTATTTAGAAAAAATAGTTATATTTAAAGATAATTTTTGAAAAAAAAGGTTAGTTTTAATCATTTTTCAAAATTTTAATTTTAGTGATGTTCTCAATTTTCATTAAACACTATTTTTTTACCTAATTCATTCTTAAATGAATTTTATCAATATTTATTTTTGCATATTTATTGATAAAATACAATTAATTTAATAATTTTATTTCAAAAACATGTTTATTGTTATCCTAAAATGTATACAAAACTTCAATTATATAAATATTTATAATTATATATTTTAAAATATTTCTCACATTGATAGTAAATTATGGAAACGTTAATGAAAAATACATTGAAAGAAAAGATAAATTATATTATAATTTTTTAAAATTATAATATAGTTTATTAATTTCATATGACACTTTATATTTGATGAGATAAATTAGCATAAAAATAAGGGATAAAATATATATGACCTATTTTTATGCCTTAAACCAAAATAATTAATCTCTATAAAAAATTGGTTTTGCTAACGGTATTTAATATATAATATTTAATTCTCAAGTTTACAATTAAATTAACATAAAAATTTAATAATATTATTTACCTGTAAATACAATTTAAAACAATTCAAATAGATAATGAACATCAAAAGAATCTAACTCAGATGATTAGTTGAAAAATATTTGAAGTGTATTGATTTTAATAATAGTTTTTCAAATAAAAATATACTTATAAATATGAAATATGCTAAACTTAATTCAATAGTTATTATTTGACTTACCAGAAGATAACATATGTGTTATAGATTTAATAATTAAACTTTTTAAATAAATAATTAATAATGTAAAGATTTAATATGCATCTTTAAAATGCAAATTCTGGAAAAAGACGAAAATAACCTTTATCCACGTAGGTAATCCGTGCCACGTCACATGCGGTTGTCGAAGGAACAGTTCTGAATTTTGTTTACTGAGAGAAGCTGAAAGCAGCTAAACCCAGAACTACGAAGTTGAGGTTTTTTATTCTGAAAGACATTTACACAAACACTTGGGGTGCAATGGAACACTGAGAGAAGAAGCAGAAGAATCGAACCCCATTGATCAATGTCGACGATGCTACCGATCAAACATGTAACAAAACACCGTCTCAGATCCAAATCACTGGTCTCTTCCATTCTCAACCCCTGCACTTCCCATACTGCATACGCTTCTCTCGCACCATCATCACCTTCTCCGTCAACGCCCTCAACTTCAAACTCCTTTCTGCTCACGCAAAACGACGCCGCATCCTCCTTCAAGACGTGGTTCGCGACGCGGAAGTTTCAGCTCGACCCCCTCGTCAACCGCATCTACCAAATCCTCACCGTCTCAGGCGACGACGACGACTTATCGGCGGCGCTCTCCGCGCTGTCCCCACCGCTCTCCGAGAGCCTCGTCCTCCGCGTCCTCCGCTACACCGCCGCCCACAGCGACATCCTCCCCTGCCTCAAGTTCTTCGACTGGACCGGGCGCCAACCGAACTTCCACCACACGCGCGCCACCTTCGTCTCCATCTTCCACATCCTCGTGCGCGCCGACCAGAAACCCCTCGTCCTCGATTTCCTCGACGACTTCCGCCGCCGCGTCTTCCTCCACAACGTCCGTTTCCACGACATCCTCGTCGTCGGGTACGCTATCGCCGGGAAGCCCCAAAACGCGCTCCACGCGTTAGCCAGAATGCGCTTCATCGGCTTGGACCTCGACTCCTTCGGTTATCACGTTCTTTTAGACTCCCTCGTTAAGAAAAACTACCTCAACGCTTTTGACATCATTTTGAGTCAAATTCGCGCTAGGGGTTTCGAGAATCACACCACCAATATCATCGTTGTTAAATATCTGTGCAAAGAGAGAAGGTTGGAGGAGGCTGAGGGTTTTCTCAACGGTTTGATGTTTCGTGGGGAGGGGTTAAAAGGGCCTGAAGTGAGTTTTCTGGTTGGTGCTTTGTGTGAGAGTTTTAGGTTTGAGCGTGCGGTTGAGTTGGTTAAACAATTTGGGAGCTCGGGGTTGGTTCCATTGGATCATGCTTATGGGGCTTGGGTAAAGGGTCTTGTTAAAGGTGGTAGGGTGGATGAGGCATTGGAGTTTTTCTCTCAGAAGAAGGATTCTGATGGGTATTCTCCGTCCACTGTTGGGTATAATATTTTGATTTATAGGCTTTTGCGGCAGAATCGGCTACGTCAGGTGTATGATTTGTTGGTGGATATGAATGAGAGTTGCATTCCCCCTGATATTTTTACCATGAATGCTGTTTTGTGCTTTTTTTGCAAAGTGGGGATGGCTGATGTTGCTCGGCAGTTGTTCAATTCGCGGTCTGAGTTTGGTTTGTCTGTCAATCGCTTGGCTTGCAAGTATTTGGTACTTACTTTGTGCTGGGATGGGGGTGTTGTGGAGGCATACAATGTTGTCAGAAGCTTGGTTGACCAGGGTTATTTTCCTGATGGGAGGACATTTTGCACGCTTGCGAGTGCGTTGTGTAGGGAGTGCAAGATTGATGAGATGAAAGAGTTGATGCAACTTTCTGTGGGGCGGAATATTGTGCCTCCTGCCTCAATGTATAATCGGTTCATATCTGCTCTGTGCCAGACTGGGAGAGTGGAAGATGGCTATTTGGTACACGGGGAACTTAAGACTGTTGCTGCCAGGGATTCGTATGTTAAGATGATTAAGGGTTTTGTTAAGTTGGGTAGGGGAGATATTGCTGCTCGGCTTCTTGTTGAAATGAAAGGGAAGGGTCATAAGGTGACCTATGCATCATGTAGAACTGTAATTAGCTGCTTACTTGAAATGGATAATGCAAGAGGGCGCTTTTTCAATTTACTGGAGATGCTCATTCGTTGTGAACATTCTTGTCTCACTTATAACTTTTTCATCGATGGAGCTGGACATGCCCTGAAGCCTGAGTTGGGTAGGGAAGTATATGAATTGATGCAAAGAAATGGTGTTGAGCCCAATTTGCTTTCTCGTATTTTTTTGTTGCGAGGTTATTTGCTTACTGGGAGAATTTCTGATGCTCTGAATTTTTTTAATGTTGTCCGCGACCAGGGTTTGGCACGCAAGACGTTATATACTACCTTGGTTGTTGGTCTTTGCAAGTCCAATAGGATAGACATGGCACTTGAGTTATTTTTCACCATGTTCAGAGTTGGATTGAATCCAAGTCTTGAATGCTTTGAGCTTCTTGTGCAGAAGCTTTGCTCTTTGCGCAGATATCATGAAGCAATACATATTGTTAACACATATGAGAAAATGGGACGCCCAATAAGTTCTTTTATTGGCAATATACTTCTTCATCATTCTTTGATTTCACCACAACTCTACGATACATGCGTTCATTTAGAGGGGGGATTTTGTAGTAATTCAGCGCTTAGTTTGGTGATTGGTGCATTTTCCGGTTGTCTCAGAGTGAGCCATTATATTTCGGACTTGGAACGATTAATAGAGAAGTGCTTTCTGCCTGATATTCACACGTACAATCTGCTGCTGAAAGAATTATGCAAGAGTGATATGGACAAAGCTCGTTTGTTGTTTGCTCGGATATGTCAAAAGGGTTATGAACCTGATGGTTGGACATATGATATAATGGTACGTGGTTTCTCAATCCATGGGAGGAAGGATGAGGCTAAGCGATGGTTTGAAGAAATGCTCCGAAAAGGCTTTTATGGATTTGATCATAGAAAGCAATAGATATTCATTTAAGGACAATTGGTCAGTGTCCAATCGATGTGTTGAAGATGTAACATAGTTTACCCAATTTTGGTAAGGATATTATGATTTTTAACCATTTATTGGAAAATGGGCTACATTGGTTTTAGTTTTTCTGTTAACTTGTTATTCTTAAACAATCCTTGTATCTTTTAGTCCCCTCCCCCTTTTTTCTTGTGGAACCGTTGGAAAATAAAATATGTTTCCACCTTGTACTATTTATCACACTCGATTGACATTAGCTATGATATTTTACATAGCTTTTATACATCAGAATTTTGTTTAAAGGCTTTATTATTTGATTTGTGTCGATTCGCTGTTGGATTCAAATTTGGAACTTGGAATATTAGGGAGCAATGGCTCTTGCAGCTCCAGAGCAATTGAACGTGAATGAATCGCCCAGTTGTGGATCCAAAAGTGTTGATTGCTTAGCAAATTGGCGAAGGCACATATGGGTTTGTTTCAATTTGTTTTCTGCTTAAGCTTTACATTGTTTTGGGCTGTCTGTTTGAACATGGAAGTTGAAAATGTATGTTCTCGATTACAACAATGCGTGTTTACTATGCAACACTCTATTGGAATAATCCGATAGATTCTGTTGAGCTGGGCTGAGATTGAAAGCAACTTAAACCTGAAATTTTAGAGGCCTTGATCCTGAGCGCATATCTCTTATGAATCAGAAGATTTTAGAGTGAAGAAATTGTTATAGTTATTTATTTTTGTGTGCTTTGAGGTTTAATTGTTATATATCCTTTTTTTAATTTATTTATTGGTTCCATGGTTTGAAATTGTGATCACCGTTACAGTTTTGTTGGCAATCCTTGATGTTGTGGGAAATTGTGGAAAAATGTGACTGATGGGGCGTCATTGCAGTTGCAATGTGGTTGCAAGGGCCCAAGAACCTTGATGTTGCGGCTACGATCATGGTTACAGAAGTTTTTGTTAAAACCTCTATCTGTTGTCTATGGTTTAGTTGGCTGTTGCTCTTGTGCAATTTCTTGTCTTATGTTCCCTTGCTCTCTTGTCTGCTTCTGAAGTAGTGCATTATGCCCCATTAGTTTGAGCTTCCAATTTCATCACACAAAAAACGTCATCTAGTTCTAGCTTTGTTCATATCAATGTCATCCGCTTCATTTCTGATGCGTTCTGAAGTGAACTGATCTATAGCGTCATATATTTATGCTTGCAGTCAGGTTTACATGGCTAAATAGATCAAAACTGGTGAAATTGTTGCTCTGAAGAAAATACGTATGGACAATGAGAGAGAGGGGGTATATCCTTGATTCAAAAGTTTCATAGTTTATCACATTAAGGATGCATAGTGTATTTTATTTGTATTTGTCTCCTCTGCTTTTACAACTTTTTTCCATTGTACATTCTATTCAGCGGACCTAAATCAGTAGTTTCAGTCACATTCTGTTGCTACAAGCTTTCCCCTGAACTGTATTGTTAATTTTGCCATTGCAGTTTCTTAGAACTGCTATACGACAAATCAAAATTCTTAAGAAACTACATCATGAAAATGTGATCAAGCTGAAAGAAATTGTGACTTCTCCAGGTACCTTTTTCAAGATCTAGATTAGCTTTGTTATTGAATCGAGATGAATTTAAAATTTTGTTTTATTTATATTTATAGAATTTTATGTTTTTTTCTTTCAGGTCCTGAGAAAGATGAACAGGGGAGGCCAGGCAAGGCATTCATTCTTGTTTTATTAGCCCAACTGCTGGACAGTGGCACATAATATGCTTTATAGTTATAGCGGTGTGAATATTTCCATCAATTTGCTTTGGGGTTAGCATACTAAACCTAGTTTGTCTGCTTTCCATACTTGCTTTGGGGATTGTAGATGGTAACAAATATAAAGGTAGAATCTATATGGTCTTTGAATACATGGACCACGATGTCACAGCCCTTTAATTTTAAATTTCAGCCAGATAGATTTCAAAATTCTATGAGATCAATAGAGAATCTCGGAAATGTAATCTTTGGATATGTAAATGTTCTATCCAAATCTACCAAAATGTTACTAGTTTGGACTGTTATTGTGTAATTTTGCTATCAAATTTGAATCGTAACAATAATTGAGTTTTTCAGTTAAAATAGCGTACTTATGAAATAACATTTATAAAGAAAACAAAAAATAGCTACTTATTAAAGAGTAGAATAAAAAGTGATATATTTAAAAAACATATTTAACTTTTATATTGATATTGAGTAGTAACTGTTAAATATTTTAGGCATATTTGTCGGGGTTTTAATAATTTGTTTGAAAATTTGTTAAATTATTATCATCATCATAATTTATGATTTTTCTTTTCATTTTATTCAACTACTATGATGTTGATTGCTATAAAAAAGTTCACAGTAGTTAACTAAATAAGTTTTTCTTCTCCAAAACACATTGTTTGCTATTATCAAATTTTATTAACGTCAAATTTTAGTTGATAATATACATGTATCACAATATAATTCAATATATTGACCAAAAAGTTTGTGAAATAGGTCAATAGATGAATTTGAAAAATTTATAAAATATGTCAAATTAGTCAAAATAAAATTATAGTCTATTTATCAATATTACATCGTAATATATGTGACACCTTTTAGAAGGGAACATTACATTGCTTACCGGATCTCTCTTATGAATTTAACAACCTCGATAAAAATTTTAGAAAAAGTTATATAAGTAATATAAATTCTGGTTTTTAAAATTTTATAAATCATAAAAAATTAAATTATAATTTACATATATTTGTATTTAACTTTTACTTTAATTTATTATAATTTAATTGTTTATGTATATCTTTATCATGATAAAAAATGAATAATTTAAATATTATCGTAAGTAAGTTATGTCACATTTAATTGAATATTCATTCAGTGTGAATTTATAAATTTAATATATAAGTAAAAACTAACCACTAAAAGCTTAATAATAGCTTTTAATTATGTCATACTTTAATTTAAAAAAATACATGAATTAAAATAATAACTTCATATTAGTTATAAAAATATCATAAGCAATATTAAATTTAAAAGTTTATACAACTCTATTATTTTCTTAAAAGAAAAATAGGTAAGATAACATAACCATTAATTTTTCATTCATTCATAGTTCAAACTTGTTATTATATGTATGATACATGCAACAGAAATAAACATATAAGGTTTATGTTCTCTCCAATGGACTTTATGAGAATTTCAATCATTTGAAAATTTCCAATAATTAAACCACTTAGGTCAGCACTCAATTATCACATATAACAGTAATTGTAGGGGTAATAGTAAGTACCAACTAAGCACATCAATAAATTTATTAAACTTATTTATTTTTATTTAGATTTATATTTATTTCTCATAATTTATGGATTCGATGAATGGATGAAGAAGGAATTAGTAAACACAATTTTTTATTTTTTATTTTATTTTGGTATATGTATATATTATTTGTATTTTTTATGCAACCAAGAGAAAGAAAAATGAAAATATCTAATTTATAGGTCTAGTTCTCATTTATTTATTTTTTTATCCGAGAATATAGTCTCTTAATTTTTTTTTCTGGATTTTAGTAGTCACTTTGTAAAAAATCTGTAATTTTAGTGTAAGTTACAAATTTTCATATATTTATTTATATTTGAATTAGCTAAATTATTTATCAATGGTACCTTAAATACATGTAGTACATCTAGAGTTCAATTGGATTAAATTAAAAAAAAATCATATATAAAATTAAAGATTTGATTAAATTTGTAGATTCTTTTAAAAAATGTGGATATTTAAAATAAATAGGAAAAATCAAAATCTGAAAATAAATTAAGGATCTAGTTCTAATAAAAATGATTTTTTAAATGAAAAAAATAGAAAATAACTTAATGCTTTCATAAGAAAAAATCATATAAAAAAAGTTAAACAAAAAGTACTATAACCGTGACACTAAAATGACTTTTCTTTTTTACTTTAAAAGGTAAAGAAAAATATATGAAATTTATTTGTGTAAATTTATTTAAGTTTCAAAACTAAATTAAACTCTATTTGTATTATTTTTTCAAAAATGAATAACTTTTCTAGTAACTATTTTAAAGATCACAAGTAACTAACTTTAATTGGTTAATAATATAAAATATATGATATACTGTGACATAGATATATCATTTCAGAATACAGTTTGACATGAAATTAAAATTAAGAAGATGAGTAGAAAATAAACCATAATGGTTGACTATTTTTCACTGTTTTCCACCTAATGTAGACATGAAAAATACCAACCAATCCCATCTTTCTCTTTTTCTCCATTGCTTCATTTTTCTCTAACCCCCATTATTGCCCAAATGGGAAATATAAGTGGCCAAAATTGTTGGGGTAATAACTCTTCTTCTTTTGCTATGATGAACATATACCACAAATACAATTTTTAATTTGAATAACTTATGAGAGCAAAGGGTAAAGACCACAAAACCAAGTCCAGCAAAGCTTCTACTATTAATGGTGAATGTGTAAAATCAAAGTCCTTCATCACTTCATTGTAGTCATTACCACTCATTACCAAGAAAGTGGAGATCAACAATGTGACTATGTAGATATGTGTGTCAACAAATCATAGTGCTTTTCATAACTATTCAAAGTGGAAACCTTGGCAAATGTGGCTTAACTAGCATTAATTATTAATTATAGGATAATCTATCATCTTCAATTTAATGTAAGACCTTTTTTTATCCATGGTCTTTTTCATATGTAATTTAAGCTTATGAAAAAATAATTCAATTATTTAATAATATATATAGAGTTATTTAATTGATAAAACATTAATACTGTACTGTTAGCCTAGCATTACTATTGATTAGGTTTTGATACTTTAATCTGGTTTGATCATTTTTATGTTCTAATATAGTTGGTGTCTTAATCTTTAAAAAGGTTTCTGTAAATATTCTGAAACTCAAATTAGTTAACGGTCTGAATATTATAGGATATTTATAAGTTAGAGTAACAATATTTTATATATTAGAATTATCTTTTTATTTATAGACTTCTAAATTAGATCTTTAAGGGTTAGAGATCCAAATTATTGTGAGTCTCCAATTTATTTATTTATTTTTCTTTTTGTATGTTCAGAATGATAATAACCACGTATCTACTGTTAGTAAATGAATAATAATATTGGTCGAAGTTATGAGGGATCAACCAATTTACTTAATAATACTAAATACTTAATCTAAAATTATTAGTCAGCCCACTTGATAATACACTATCTTCTTAATATTGTTTTATATGTAAAAATTTCAATGACTAGTTAAAAGTGTAATAAGGAGAAGTGATAAATTTTTATTTTTTAGTAACGGTTAACATATTTAGAATTTTAAACTCAATATTGATAATTAAACTAAAGTACCTGCATATTTTTTTTAGTAATGTCTATTCACCTAACTAAATCAATACACATGGATTTTCTTTGTCTTGCATTATTTAGTGACTTGCATGTGGACAATTAGCAAAATACATTGTACACTTGGAATTTTTGTTTACTGAAAATTCAGTAGAAAGTGCAATCTTAGCACTACAGAAAATAAAGCTACACATAGGTAGAACTTAGGTAGTTTCAATAGTGGAGAAATGAGTAGGTAACGCGTTTTTGTAATGAAAATGGCTCTCACACCACAAAATGTGATTTACAAATATAACATGACAAGAAAAAAAATGTTTTTTATCATATAATAAAAATAGATGGTAAAAATTAGATTCAAGAAAAGTGATATTCAAATTTAGTGTATGGTTCTATAATCAAGGTTAATTTCTCATACTTGAGAAGCCCTAATATTAAAGTTCCTTTAGTTAGATGATTTTGAAGAAGCCTAATCAAGTGAAAATTATGATTAGAACTTCCCTTAATAATTTTCAAATGTTTTGAATCCTTTCTTTATTCATAAGAAAATATTAAAATTCACAACACATTGGCACTAATAATTTGAATATTTTGAACGCTGCTTTCTATGAATTATTATTATAATTATTATTTTATATAATTTCTTGTCTCTTGCACCGCCTCACTATCACCATCAACTTAAACAAACTGATAAACTTTTGTGTACTATATTATTGCAATTATATTTTTAATTAACCCTAAATCAATCATTACTCTTCCCATTTTTTTAATCTTCATTATCTCACAAACACTAATGCATTTACTCATTCATGCATTTTTGTGGTAAGGCTAATTTGGTTGAATATAAAATTATTATTAGTTATCCCATTATAAGTAAGACTTATTAAATATGAGACGAGATCTAAGAACAATGTGATTTTCAATTAATTTTAAACAAAAATAAAAAAATATGTTAAAAAATGTAACCTGATATTTCTCTTTATTTTATTTTGGAAGAGATGCTTTGTTGGTGGAAATTAAAGAAAGAATAATGTTATAGCAACATAATTTCTATTATTGGTTGAAACTTGCCATAATCATAAAATTACATAGTTTCACTCGTTATTCAATAAAGCCCATTAATATTTTTCATCTTTAATAAATATTAATTAATTAACAAGAATTTTAGAAACTACTTTTAATGCTGTTAAGAAAATTATGTATAATTTGGCAGAAGAGAAAATACTTTTGGTAACAGATGTGGTTTGCCTAAAGTTCAATACATTCTGTGTAAGAATAAGCAATTGGAATCAGATTAAAGCTAAATCTAAATGTGGAAGAGGATCTTTTACTTCTCCATATTCGTGATTAAAATAGTGAATGGCACCAAAAAAAAAATAGTGAAACTGGTTAATCAAAGTGAAAAAAAACTAAGAGCAATTGCTTTTTCATATTCTTTTCCTTTAAGGCATCACATGAGACTTCTCCTCAACCTGACATCATTATACCAGACAAAAAACACTGACAATTCCACTTTTCATAATTAACTTCATCCTCAAATGCTAAATTTATGTAAAACTGCTCCTTAGATCACAGAAATTTTGCTTTAACAACAAAGAACAGTGACCAAATGAGTAAAACAGAAGCTAGCTATCTTAAGACAAAGTGTCTGGTGTGCTTTTTAGATCAACATTTGCTCATGACCAAAAGGAAAAAGGCTTCAACTGCATAAAGCCAAACTCTGTCAATTTTTTTCTTTCTCTGCAGAACATAAACCTAGTCATATGTTCTGTGATGACAAAATATTTTTCTTGTTCTTATTTTAAGCACATATATTTTGTGCTGACAAAATATGTGTGTGGTCTAATTAAGAGAGACAGCAAAATAAAAATGGAGAAAAGGTATCAACTACTGTTTATCAGCAATGGTGAAAGAGAAATAAAGCATTGATGAACACCAAAAAGTAGGTCATAACTCTGGCTGATGCATTAAATCACCTAGTGAGTGTATTACATATATGATCCAAACAGAAAAGAGAAAAGAAAAATGATGAAAAGAGAGGGAGGTGTGTGATGTTGCCCTTTGAAAGCAGGAGCAACAATTGGTATTCACAATATTTACTACATCAAAATTGCATATCTCATGCTGTCACTTACCATGAGATGGTTCATTTCAGAAACCTGTGAGAATTCCCCAGTTACCCAAACCCCATCAGAGCCATTAACCTGAGGGTGAGAAACACATGAGAGTATTGATATGGGGGCTTGAAGAATGCTGCACACAAGCCCCCAACCATGCTGCCTTCTGCCTCTGTCATCTCCAAATAGCTCCACACCGTTTTCTGCTTCAAACATGCTCTCATCTGCCACCTTGGAACTCTTTCTTGTGTTCTGAAAGTTTCTTCTCACTGCAGCTAGAACACGCCACATCTTCTACTTCCTCTTGTTTACTTCAGCTACCTAGACCACAGATTTAGTATTATATATATATGTGTGTGTATATATATATATATATATATAGTTCTGAGCTAGTTGGAGTAAGACAGAATATTGGGGACTATGAACCTGCAGAGAAAAACAAAGAGTAGTTGGAAGGGCCAACTCTTGTACAAGGCTTTTTAATAATGGTATTTAGGTGGTGGTGTTACCTAGTGCTTGTGTTTATCATAAAAGTGTCATTGCTGTGAAATGATTGGTGGATAATTTTATCTCTTAAACCTGCAGTGAGAAGTTCAAATTCTCTGGTTTTCTCTCTATATATAGAAAAGAAAAAATTGTCTGTTAAAATAATTTATTTCTGCATTTGAGTTCTCAAAAGATTAGTCTTTTAACTCTGCTCAAAACACCCAATTCATCCAAAATGTTTATCTAAAAAAGTTTATCCAAAAAATATACTATATTGAGTACCATTTCTCTCCCATTAATCAAAGGTGGGGTCTTTATGCCCAACTTGCCGACAAAGCTGCCTAATTTACAAAAAGTCTCCTGAAGAGTCTTTTTACCATCAAACTTTGGGTTTGCTTTTGCTTTGTTGTCTTTGTGCCCCAGTTGCACATTGCAGGTTTTACCAAAATTCAAGAAGGAATTTTTGGGGTATAGCTTTTTACACTTTACAGTGCATTTGTCTACAATATAAAGGGTCCCTAAAACTAACACACACATGAAGCTTTGGACAGAAGTTGTAGGGTGGTATCAATGATTGGGTTAGAAACCTCAGCAGAGAATCTTAACCATCGATGGCGATCTGATCTTTGTACAAGGATTGACATGGCTCGTTTATCAGAAGAGCAATTCATCAGAATAATGCAAAGTTTTTGGGTTCCCCACAAATCAAAGAGTCAATATACCGGTGCCTAAATGTGATGCAGACCCATGTGGGAAGGGTATGTCAAAGAGTACTATTCCTCCACTAAAGAAGACTTATCAGCTCGTGGAAGAAAAACCATTACCATTGTGAACATAATAATGCACACATGATTAACCTTCATCAGAAAGCAATTAGCAATTGGATTATCATTAAGCTAAAAAAGCATTGTATCATGCCTTCTTAGTTATCTATTGAAACTTGGCTCATTTCAAGTAATGCTGTGTGAGTCATGAGACTTTGACTGCTACAAACAAGAGCTATTTGTTCCAAGATACGATGAGTAAGTACTGTGCAAAAACTAGATCATGATTACCTGCACACAGTAATTCATTGTTATTTGTTCATAGTTTATTTCTTCAACCAATAGTTGGATTTGCGAGAAAATGTGGACTTGCATGATCCATGATCATATACAAGAAGTCAACTCATCACAACCATAAGGGTGGTACATGATTATACTAAAAACGTAGTCCAGCTAAAGTTGACACCACCACCAACCTTCCATTTATTTGTAGTGATATTGATTAATCCCTCTCTCTTTCTCTCACACTCTCACTTTCATTCCTCTTAGCTCATTCCATTGACTTAATTTGCTTCAACTCCTTCATCATGGACCAACCCTCTTTGCCTAACAGGACCACACTACACATTCACCTAAACCTCCCACAATTATTTTGTGTATTCGGTCTCAGTCTCATCATTTAGCATACTCAGATTAAAAATAAGTTTTCGAATCTCAACCTTCTATTTCTATTGAGATTTTAGTAAACCTTCTCTAGATAAGGAAGATACATGCAAAATGTTATCCGATTCTCAAGTTAGTACTCAATATTTCAAAAATTTGAGAACTTGATAGAAACAACTCCATATAATATTTATGATAGAGTTTGAATTAGTATAACCTTTTAAGTTAACTTTAATTAATTTAAGATAATTACTTATTATTAATTATGATTAAACTTGTTAATCATTTCAAATACAAAAACAAATACTTAAAATAATACATTAATAATCAGTGAAAGATAACTCAATTATATCAAATTAAGACATCAATTATCTCATATTAACATATCTTAACATACGACATCTATAAAATGTATTTCGTATAGCATTCACAATATTGATATAATAAAAGGAGGCATGATATGGTTTATAAGACATGAAAATAAATATTTAGATGCGTCCAATGCTATGTCTATTCTATTTTAGGGAACTACGATCAAGCAAATCCAACGAGTTCAATAAAAATCATTTTATGCAATTTTTCATTCTTGCTTATAATGCTACGTCTTTTTTCGGCTTTAAGAATAAGTTAAAAATTTACAAGTTGCTCACGGAAGAACAACTCAACAAGAAGTGCTTTAGCAGCAAGTTTATCACATTGGGTGAGCAACTATGAATATTGCCATGTCATAGCACTGGTTCCTTGGATAAGCACCAGTTTCTATTTTTTTCTTTAAAATTTGCTATTTAATTTTGTGGGTCTCGTTAGGACTTGTGTGCCATCATCTATGGTTTTGGAGAAAACTTTGAGATGACACTTTTGTATTTGTTGCCATTTTTTTAATAAAATTGGAGTTTTAACTCAACAAGTAACTTGAGTGTTAATGTATTTTTTTTGGAAGTTACCACACACATTTTAATCAAAGAAATACTTAAATTTTGATACTATGATGTGTTGTAAGAAATAAATGGTTTATTGGATCACAATTCTTGAAATCTTCCAATGTCTTAAAATCTTTGAACTCAAACATAGGGATTTTCCTATTTTTGCATTCCATATTCAACTAGATATTTGTTAAATAGCAATTCCATTTGCAATGTCAAACCAATACATTGGTTGAATTTTTAATCATAAGAACTGGCCATGAAATTTTAGTGGATGAAATTGATCCAATCAACAATCCCAAATGCTAGTTGATTTCATGTTGAAAATATGAAGGAGTTAACTTAAAAGAAAAAAAAAATATTATAATTAAGAATGAAGGGTGATCATACAAATTGTTAAACAAAATTTATCATGTTGTGAATGACTCAATTATAGGAGATTAAAACAAAAGCTAACTGTTTTGGGATAAGAATCAACACAACTATGATGAACATTATAATCATTTACGAGAGAAAGAAGATTGCACTAAAATATTATTCACAAAAGTTAAACACTAGAATTCAAAAGTTTAGGGTGCTAATAAAACAAGCTGTCACAACAGAGAAAAATGACAATTCGAGAATAATGCCATAAACAATTCACGTTGTCATCTTTTATCCGCACAAAATAATTGTGAAAGATATTCTTAAATGAAGTGTTCTTTAAAATATTGATTTCGTAACTTGAGTTATTCTCTGTGACTTATCTAGAAGAGTATTCAACTAAACTATTGTTTTCGTGGCAACAGAAATTACCAACAGTATGAAATGAACCCTCGTTAATATCTTTTCCTCAATCCACTCCCAATTGGTTTGATTTTTCATAAAATAGTTAATCATTCGAAAATATCCACAAAGCAAATGATAGCTTTTATAAAAGTGTTTCAGTATCGTGAATAATTTTATATTATTTAATATTATATTGTTTAATAATTGAGACAAAGATAATATAAATACATATTTTTTTTATATCTTTTAAAATTGTAGTAAAATTATAAATTTTAAAGTAAACAATGTTTCAAATGTGATAAATGATACTATCTTAAAGAATTTAAGGTTAGAACGTTAACATATCATAAAAACAAAAAAGAAATATTCTAGAAAAGAATTCATTTTTTTTCTTATCTTTCAATTAGAAAACTTATTTCACTATAATATTCTCATATCTCTTATATTAGAGATCTTACATTAATTAAAAATAAAAATTTTGAATGCAAATCTTATTTTATAAACTAATTTTGTGAGATTTAGTTATTTTTAAATTAAAATTTATTTTTTAAAATGGTATCAAAATTATTTAAAATATATCCTAACAAAATTATTAAATCTATAAAATATCCATTATCAAATCATCTTTAAATATATAACTTCATTAATAAATTAAAAAAATCTACAAAATATGTTAATAATAAAATTGTAAATAAACAAATATATTTGATATAATAATTGTCCCGATGTTAAAACAAACCTAACATAATTCTTCCAGATGAATTGAGAAGGGAAAAGTGGTTGACCAGAAGGTGATGGATTATACATTAATCATTAAATTAGAGTATAATTTCTGCCAAACATTATCACCACAACTGAGGGAAATACCTTAATTTTTGCAGCCAAGAAAGTGAAATGACTTTATATGAAATAAAATATTGAAGATTTATCTACATTATCTTCTTTCTTCCACTGGCCCATGTGACTTTATAGGATTGCACTCAATTCATAGTGCCTCAACAAACTACATCACCATTATTTTAGTCTTTCAACTTTTTCAATTATGTTTTACTTTAAACTCATGAATAGAATGATGGCTTTTCTTCCATTATCTTTCTATGCAAATTAGATTAGTGGTATATATAATCACCTTAACACAAATGGGAATTGAGTTTCAGAGTCAAAGTCAACTATCTTAGCTAAAAACCATAGTTTTAGTATCATGAATTGTATTGGTGGGGTTTTAGACTTTAAAACAATTCATCGTATAGAAATGGGAGGTAAAAAATATTCAAAATATTTTTTTTTTCTAAATGGAAAATCTTCAGAACCAAACCTCCTTCCAACATAAGTATTTGTCGAAAAGGGGGTTCAAAAGTACTTGATCAGATTTGAGTTTTGTAATACTATTGAATATTTTAAATCTTGAATTATTTTCACAGCAGAGAAAAACTTTTTTGATTAAGCAATTTTAGAATTTGTGATTAAAAATTATCAGAATTTTTATTTTATTTTTCATTTATACTTAATGATTTATTATGTATAAAGATTATTTTTATAAATAATTGTATTAATTCATTATAACTTTGTTATAGGATAAAATGTGTTTTGCATCTATGTAAAATTTAAAACATTATAAATGCGTCCTTGAAAAATATTCATATTGTTTTTACCTCCCTAAACTTAAATACATTTTTAGGTTTTTTTAAGTAATAACCACGTACATAAAATTTATGCCAATCATATTATTTTATGTATATTGCTTTTTTTATACATTATAGATATATTACACAACTTTTGCATAATTGATCGTTACATCTGCTATCCAACTTTCAATAATTGTGAATTAAACTATAATCGAATCATAACAACTTAGAATAACATTAAAATCAGTTTTGTTATAAGAAACTAAAAATTGTAATACAAAGTAACTTCTTATATCTAAATATAAATTTAGGTTTAAAAGCCTACTTGATTCGTCGTACTTACTTAATGTTTTTTACTTACAAAACACTTTAAAAATATTTTTCTAATTATTATTATATTTAGTATCTAAAATTATTTGTATATGGATCTTTATTTTGTATTCATCTAAAAGGTTCAACAATCATTATAAAAAGGATTCAATTTGATCAAAACTCAACTTTCTTAAAATTTATCTCAATCCACCTTTCGTGGTTCCACCTCAAATTATTGATGTCACTAATTATTTCAGTTTAAATAATAACAATAATTATTCTAATTAAATTAATTTAATATATATATATATATATATATATATAATTAGCAAATTTTCAGAAAACTTAAATTAATAAACTTTCATGATATAAATATAAAAAGGATACGATTAGTAGTTTAAACATCATTTATATAGGTAGTATGTAGTCTATTGACATAATTTTATTCCTTGTCCCTTCTTGACATTTCATATTTATTATTATTATTATTATTATTATTATTAAGTTTCCTTTTTTTTAACTCCCCTATTTTTTTAAAATTAATTTATTTTTTTAGAGTTTGTTATTGAAAATCCTTATATATGCGATTTAATTTGTTTAAATATCCTTTCTTAATATAATGTTTTTATATATGTTATTCACAATGGAGTTTATATGGTTGTCCGTTAGCACAAATATTTTTACAAATAGGTGACATTGCTTTGTGTATCATAGATATCTTATAATTGATAAAAGAAAAGTTTGTAGTGGGTTGGTGGGTGATGATGAAATTTGTGGTGGTGATGAAGAAGGTAGTCAAATCAATAGAGGAAATACTTTCATAAATGGAGGAGAAGATGAAAAATATGTAACTAAAACTTTAATATAGATGATAAATAATCAAAATGTGCATCTTATATTAATCCAAAAATTCTTAATATGATGCATGTTAGACCAAATCAAGTCATTGTCTTCTAGAATTTGTTTAAATGTAGGCATATTAGAGTAGCTTTATGTGCTAATGCATTATTAGAATGAGATGTATTAGGAACAAAATTAAGTGGCTCACATAACTACTTTTACCATTAAAATCCAACATGTCACAATTATTTATCAATTATTATTCAACAATTAAATTATTACAAATAGTAATCAACTCAAGTATGCATCACTTGTTTTGTTATTAAGTAATTTGGGTTAATGTAGGGGTTGAAAGTGAATGATGTATAATACTATAAAAATATTGATGTGTCATTCAATAAAATATTTTGATATTAAAATTCTGTTAATGGAATAATTAAAATAAAATATAAAATATAATTATTAATATCAATCAAAATAGCCAGAAACTAAAAAATAAAAGTTTTTTCTTTTTTGTATTTGTTCCATCAAATTAGATATGAAATTTAAACTGAAGCACGTGGAGGATCTTGAAATCCTAATATTAATTTTTTATATGAAATTTTAACAATGGCACCAAGAGCGTCCTGATATTTTGGTGTTAATTTCAGTTATGAAATATCAATAAAAGCATAAGCATTTGATTTTATATTTTATCATTTTTAATGTCTATCTTCAATAGTAAGAGTTCATTAAACTCTTGTTTAAATAAATGGTAAAATGATGGTATATTAGCCTTTAAAACATGAAATAAGAAATTATAATATTTTTCAACATTCATGTTGTTTAATTTTACTAATAGGACTCTTAAACATGATTACCTTTTGGTTGTTGTTATTCTATTTTTTTCAAAATGTTTTCCTTGCTTTGATAAAATAGCATTAAATAATTTAGGGATTTTTTAGAAATAAAAACTAGAAATTAATTTATGTTCCTCTATAATCATAATGTATCTTCTTTTGAAACAAATAACTATTGACAATATATTTAAAATAACATCTTATTTTGAAAAAAAAATTAAACAAATTTGTAGAAGTTTTTTTAAGAATGATTAAGTTGGGGGTAGGGGGTGTGGAATGTGCAACTAAAGATACTTTCGTTCTCATCTTATCTTTCTAATAAAATTTCATTACTTTACTTAAATAATTAGAAATTACTGAATATCACTTCATTTATGTTTCTTTACCGTCGTAAAATATATTTTTTAAAAATAAATAATTTTATGACTAATCATTTAAAATAACCTCTCATTTGGAAAATTGAAACAAGTGGATTTTTTTTTTAATTTTAACATTAAATAGTTTAGAGATTATTTTGGAAATTAAAAAAAAAGGATAATTTATATTATTTACCATCCTAAAATATCTTCTGTCCTAATCTTTTATATATATATAAAAAAAAAAACTCATCCTACTTATTTAAATGCATATCAATACTGTTTGATTAGAAATTAATTTATGTTACTTTATTAAATAAACACAAATTAGTTTCTAAAGGATAATTTTTTTATAACTATATTACATACTATTTATAATAATTTAATAAATGCGTATGATTAATCCTAAAATATATTTTTCTAATCAAATCTTATACTATTGATATAAAATAATGCATTTGTATAGATATTCCTTTATAATTAAAAGAACATAGATTAATTTATAAATCAAAAATATTTTTATAATAAAATGTTATACGATTTTTAAATATTTGATAAATATGTATAATATGGATAATAAAATAGTGTTGATATATTTTTCTTATCAAATCTCATATTGCGTGTACATATTATTAACAATATATTGATATTGATATGAAAAGACTAAAATACATAAAAAGATAAGTATCAAATATTACAATTATAATTTTTGCTGTCTAAAAATCTATAACGATAAAATCAAAATTAAATATACGATATTCTCTTGAATATTATTTTTATCTTCACAACTCTTAAATCAGAAATTTCTGTTTGAAGGCTTTATTATTTGATTTGTTGGATATTTTCGGGAAAATTTCGCGCGCGAGAAACCCTAAGCGGAACCCTGATTCGTTCGATTCGCTGTTGGATTCGAATTTGGAACTCGGAAGATTAGGGAGCAATGGCTATTGCAGCTCCAGGGCAATTGAACGTGAATGAATCGCCCACTTGTGGATCTAGAAGTGTTGATTGCTTCGAAAAATTGGAGCAAATTGGCGAAGGCACATATGGGTTCGTTTCAATTTGTTTTCTGCTTAAGCTTTACATTTTTTTGGATTCTCGGTTTGAACGTGGAAGTTGAAAATGCATGTTCTCAATTATAGCAATGTGTGTTTACTATGCAACACTCTATTGGAATAATCCGATAGATTCTGTTGAGCCGGGCTGAAATTGAAAGCAACTTAAACCGGAAACTTTAGAGGAGGGCGTAGCTCTTATCAATCAGAAGATTTTAGAGTGAAGAAATCGTTATAGTTATTTATTTGTGTGTGCTTTGAGGTTTAATTGTTATATATCTTTTTTTTTTCTAATTTATTTATTGGTTCCATGGTTTAAAATTGTGATCACCGTTACATTTTTGTTGGAAATCCTTGATGTTGTGGGAAATTGTGGAAAAATGTGGCTGATGGGGCCGCATTGCAGTTGCAATGTGGCAAGGGTCCAAGAACCTTGATGTTGTGGCTACGATCACGGTTACAGAAGTTTTTGTTAAAACATCGATCTGTTGTCTATGGTTTAGTTGGCTGTTACTCTTGTGCAATTTCTTGTCTTATGTTTTCCCTTGCTCTCTTGTCTGCTTCTGAAGTAGTGCTTTTTGCCACATTGGTTTCTTAGCTTCCAACTTCATCACACATAAAACGTCATCTAGTTTTAGCTTTGTTCATATCGATGTCATCCGCTTCATTTCTGATGCATTCTGAAGTGAACTGATCCATACCTTCATATATTTATGCTTGCAGTCAGGTTTACATGGCTAAAGAGATCAAAACTGGTGAAATTGTTGCTTTGAAGAAAATACGTATGGACAATGAGAGAGAGGGGGTATTTCTTTGATTCAAAATTTTCATAATTTATCACATTAAGGGTGCATAGTGTATTTTATTTGTATTTGTCTCCTCTGCTTTTACAACTTTTTTCCATTGTACATTCTATTCAGTGGACCTAAATCAGAAGTTACATTCTCATTCTGTTGCTACTAATTTTCCCCTGAACTGTATTGTTAATTTTGCCATTGCAGTTCCCTATAACTGCTATACGAGAAATCAAAATTCTTAAGAAACTACATCATGAAAATGTGATCAAGCTGAAAGAAATTGTGACTTCTCCAGGTACCCTTTTCAAGATCTAAATTAGCTTTGTTGTTGAATCGAAATGAATTTAAAATTTTGTTTTATTTATATTTATAGAATTTTATGTTTTTCTCTTTCAGGTCCTGAGAAAGATGAACAGGGGAGGCCAGGCAAGTCATTCATTCTTGTTTTATTAGCCCAACTGCTGGACAGTGGCACATAATATGCTTTATAGTTCTAGCGGTGTGAATTTTCCATCAATTTGCTTTGGGGTTAGCATACTAAACCTAGTTTGTCTGCTTTTAATACTTGTTTTGGGGATTGCAGATGGTAACAAATATAAAGGTGGCATCTATATGGTCTTTGAATACATGGACCACGATTTAACAGGTCTTGCTGACCGACCTGGGATGAGATTTACAGTTCCCCAAATTAAGGTATTACTGTTAATACCAACTTTTATTTCATATATTAATAGTTTCTTGTTTTATTGTTGTCTGAATTGTGTTTCCCTTCCTTTCCTAAGTGTTACATGAGACAACTTTTGACGGGGCTTCATTATTGTCATGTAAATCAAGTACTTCATCGTGATATCAAAGGTCTGTATATTGAAAAGATTTTGTTTTAGATTAGAATGTAAAGTTTATCATTCGTATTTTATATATTTTTTTCTGTTGCAGGCTCAAATCTTCTTATAGACAATGAGGGAAATCTTAAGCTTGCAGATTTTGGACTGGCACGATCATTTTCTAATGACCAAAACGCTAATCTTACAAACCGTGTTATTACATTATGGTACAGGTAATTGGTGTCATTTTTTGTCATGAGTTGTGAGATTGGCCAATGCACACATATTGAGTGTTTTTGTTATATATGTAGACCACCTGAGTTGCTGCTAGGGACAACGAAGTATGGGCCTGCTGTAGATATGTGGTCAGTTGGGTGCATTTTTGCTGAGCTTCTTCAGGGGAAACCTATCTTTCCTGGAAAAGATGAGGTTAGTAATATTCTATGTATGATAGTTGAGGTTACTGTACAACGGACTAGTTATGGTTTAACTTGTATATTATTATCGACAAGCTTATGCATAAATGGCATCAAGAAGATATTCTTTACGTTCTAGCTCATCGTATTCAGTGTCTTGACACTTGCCACGAGCATAATAACCTTTGTGTTTCATTAAAATACATATACTGATTTATTTCTTTTGATTTTGAATATGTAAGCATTTCTCTGAAAGTTAATTATAGGTTAAATTAAAAATTTAGTCCTCACCTGTGACATCAGTTTTCGTTGTAGTCCCTGTATGTAAAAACTCAACATTTTGTTCCACATCCCATACGTTAATTGGTCTCTGCAGTTTGCTAAAGTTAGTACAAGTGCTAGAATTTTGTTTATTGAGGGACAGCAACGTAAAAATGGTGTCTGTCGGGTGTAGATATCAATATTTAGATTTTTTTTTTCTCATATAGAGACCAAAACAAAGTTTATTCTTTTTTTCATAAGAATTAAAACAAATAAGGTATCTAGTACAGTTTACAAATTTAATGTATCAAGGTTTCATTTGTAAACATTTTTCATGTAGAGACCAAAATGTAGAGTTTTCCGTGCAGAAACTAAAATGGATAAGTGTTAGGTCTGGAGTCTAAATTTTTATTTTAAATGTAATTTATATTTTAATCGTCAAGAAAAAGATGAGTGCTATTGATGATGTTTGGGTACATTACTCGAACTAACCTGCTCAATACTTTTCGGAAAATTTAGTCATTACATTCACTCCTGATCTTTCTTTTAAGATACATGACATTACTCTATATCCTCGTGATAAATTATTTTTACAGCATAAATGTAATGCTGGCTTTGTTTGTAACCATTGTAGCCAGAACAATTAAATAAAATATATGAGCTGTGTGGAGCACCAACTGAAATCAACTGGCCTGGGGTTTCTAAGATACCATATTATAATAAATTTATGCCAACAAGGCCAATGAAAAGACGTTTGAGGGAAGTTTTCCGGCAGTAAGTATCAGAAAGTATACAGAAAAGCTAACATGTATTTCATTTTCTAGGATTTTTTTATATCTAAATTGCTTGTTTCCGTATGACTTACAGTTTTGATCATCATGCTCTGGAGTTGTTGGAGAAGATGTTGACACTTGATCCAGCACAGGTATCATTTCTTCACTTATAATTCTGATTTATTAACTGTTAACTGATCTTGAATTTCTATTTTAAGGGGTTCAAGTACATTTTTTTCCAGTCTTATTTTTTATCGCTCAATCTATTTTGTTTTGGCATGGTTAACTGTATCTACAGTTGCTGTTTTGTTATTATATTGTATCATGTATGTTAACAAAAATCTCAGTAACCTCTAGAGAAAAGTGCTATACATTTGTTTTTTCCCTTTGTGAAAAACAAATAAACATTGATGGCGTAGTGCTTGCTAGTTGAGACGGATTTTGTAAATTAATTATCTATGTGCTGTAATTTATGAATATGAAGTTGTGTTGTTCTTGGCGTAATCTGAAAATTTATCGGAAAATGTAAGCAAAATAATTTTTTGCCACCTGTTTACTTAATTTAGCGATAATTAATTTTGTTCGTAATCCGTATCGTATAATTTGTTTGTCAATTTGATTTCTACAGAGAATTACTGCGAAAGATGCACTTGATGCTGAGTATTTCTGGACAGATCCATTACCATGTGACCCCAAGAGGTAAGACCTTCCATGTACTTTATTTACTTATTTTCAGAATGCTAAAACGTGTCATCTTGATAGGATTAATTATCTTCTCATTCACGGCTTTCCATTTCCTTTTTACTTTATTGTTTCTACTCGACTAATCGTTTTCTGGTCGATACTTTTCCACTTCCTACACTTCTGTATGGCTCAGTTTACCCAAGTACGAGTCATCACATGAGTTTCAGACAAAGAAAAAGCGCCAACAACAACGGCAAAATGAAGAAATGGCTAAGCGTCAGAAAATGCAGCACCCACAGCAGCACACTCGTCTTCCCCCCATTCAGCAGCCTGGACAACATTCCCAAATGCGGTCAGGACCAAACCAACAAATTCATGGCTCTCAACCCCCAGTGGCTGCAGGACCTACTCATCATTATGGGAAGCCTCGAGGTCCATCCGGTGGACCAGGAAGATATCCTCCCAATGGGAACCAAGGTGGAGGATACAATCACCCAAATCGAGGAGGTCAAGGTGGTGGTGGTTATGGCACTGGACCTTATCCTCCTCAGGGGCGAGGGGCACCTTATGGGTCCAATAGCATGCCTGGTGGTGGTCCTCGTGGTGGTGGTGGTGGTGGTGGTGGCAGCGGCTATGGAGTTGGAGCTCCAAATTATCCCCAACAAGGTGGTCCATATGGGGGTTCAGCAGCTGGTCGTGGCTCAAACATGATGGGTGGAAACCGCAATCAACAACAGTATGGTTGGCAGCAGTAAATATACTTTCTTTCGATGATCAGTATTAGCACTATGATTTGGCGATACCCTGATAAATTTGAGAAAGATCGGACTACTAATGGATCAAGTTATGTAGAAGAAGATATGAGATCTGAACTCTATGGTTTGTATACTATTGAGATATACTATTCTCATTACTTGAAGTACCTGGAAACCTTTGTGATGCATGCATGCACCTTCGGTAATCTTTGGTGCTCCTGATCATAAGGGCACCACAAAAGAAGAGTGAACCTCCGATTTTGTAGTTTTTTTTTTTTTTTTCTATACTAATTGAATCCTGCGCATTATGTATGGATGGCAGCATACTTCAAAATGTGTTACAAGTAGCTGCTTACTGATATTCTTTTCAGGATACTTGTACAACTTTTTTTGTTAGTTTTATACATTAGTATGACTGGCACAATATGTAGTAATAAATAAATAAAGAGGCTCAATATGGATGGTTACGGTAGTGCTAGGGTAGGGAACTGAAATTAATGAATTACGAGAGATTGTGGAAGAAGAAATAAACAAATTTCAAAGGAGGCAGAAGTGGGGAAGAGTGGAACATGTGGATGTGGCTGAAGAAGAGAAAATTACCGAAAATGATAGGTGGCAAGGGGAGAGAGAGGATTATACGATGAGTCTGTTAAGAAAGGGATTCTCTAATTTCTGTCATTTGTTTTTCTATGTTCATCCTGTAAGGAGCTAGTTTCTGCCGTTATTTTATTTTCTTGAATTGCAGCATTGTAATAGAGATTTACACCTCTGATATAGTTCTAATTCAGTATCAATATTACTCAGCATAGTACATTCTGCTTTATAACTTATATACCATTTAAATGTTTGAGTAAATTTAAAACATCAGAACAATTGATTTTTTTTTTCAAAACTCATTTATAAAAGTGAGCCAATTATAATTGATTTTTTTTTTCAAATAATTATGATACACTTAGTTTACCCCACCCACTAAAGAATGCACTAAGTTCAAACGCTGTATTTTGCTCTTTGTTAAAATAAACAATAAAGAAACCTGTGGTTTAACTGAAACTATCGATGAAGACATGTTTTTCTCTTATTTTTTAATCATGGATAATTGGAATTCATAGGTCACACGTTTTGCTTTCTACAATATAAGCATAGTGTATCAACTATTTCTCCAACCTAAAGTTATTGTTGTTACTTATAAATCATCCATATACTATATTTTGTTTTTCATATTAACCTTACATTAGTTGGTTATTTTGAATGCGGAACAAATTAACACAAAGAAATTTATATTTCTCTTCGTTACTATAAAAAGTATTTTTTCTAAACAATCAGAAAATATATTGTCTTAAAATCATTTTTTTAAATAACATATATAAGCGTAAAACTCATTATATATAATGGATTATATCAACAATGATAGATATTGCAGTGTCTAAATCAAATTAGAGATTCTTTCAAGTGTAAAAAATCATATTACAATGTTGATATAATACTTGTTAACACCTTTTCAAGGTAAATGATAGATATTACTGATTCAAGGGAAAAAAAAAGTAAGATATCTTTTAAACAATGTAATATGATTTTCAATACATCTCTAATATGTTATTTATTTATGGACTCTTTTTTTTTTAGGTTTTCTTTTACTCCTTAACCACTACCCTAAGGACATTCAAAAAACCAGGGTACATGCTATCAAATTTATTGCATGTAAATTATGTGAATATAGAGTTTTTCTCGTCAATTCAATTTTTTTTTAAAAAAATAGGAGACTAATAAATCTAAAAGAATATGTGAATTAAGAAATCATTCTTTTATTTTCGAGATATGTTATTTACTTTAACAAAATGTTTTGCCAAGACAATATTAGAGAGATGATGCATATAGATAAATTTAAGGAATATATAAAACCGAACAAAAGTTACAACTTCTGGTTTTTCTAACTGTATACCCTTTTGAACTCCTCATTATTTTATTTTATTTTTAAACAATTGGTATGATCATTATAAGCATATGACTGCTTAAGCTTGGCAATGCTTTCCAATAAACATGTTCGGATGAATTTATGGGAAATAAAATAAAAAAATAATAATTTTTCACAAAATAAAATTAACTTAAACAAAATTGTAAAAAGTATTTTATATTAATTTACTTAAAAAATTAGATTATAACTAACTTTAGTTTCTAGAAAAAATTGTTCTACTTTTCCTTTATACATTTTTTCTCCACTAAAATTGTTCTATTTATTCAAACATACAATTAGCACCAAAATTTGAAAGAACAAAACACTTTTTGGGTTGCAGAAGAGCACAAAGAGAGAAAGATAGCTCATAGTGTGTGATTATTTGTAACTGATTTTTGGGGATGACTAGAATGCTTTGTTGTATGATTCTCAGTTCCAGATTTTGGGGTCCTTGGGAATGAATTTGAGGAATTTAGAGCTTCCAATGCTGCTAGAACATTTACCATAGTTGGTCTGTTTTTTGGATCTGTATTTAGACATTGCAGTGCAAGTGTTGCTGCAGCTTGTGCTCCTTTCTTGGAGTATTGACCACCTAACCTTGAATCCACGATTCTCAAAATTCTCCTGCTATCACTCAGGAATGGCCTTGCCCAATCCACCAGTGTTTCTTCCGAAAATCCAGGTCTCTCATCTTCAACTACACGCCTTCCTGTTAGTAACTCTAACAACACAACTCCAAAGCTGTATACATCACTCCTTGGAGTCAAATGACCTGTTTGTTCATTCAAAATGCCAACTTATTATAATTAATTAGCAAAACATAGGCTCATCAACTTTACAAATCATAATAATAAGTTCATAATCATAATCATAATTACAGATACTGACACAGTTACGGATACATAGACATGCGTAATCTTCAAAATATAAGACAAACGACATAGATCTATATATTATATTCCTATGAATTATATAGATTGATAATCAAGATTTATGTATTAAAAAACCATCTATGAATAAGGTTAGCCAAATATAATAAAAGAATGAATCTAATTCATTTATTTAAAATTATGAAAAAAGATGTATAATTTAAATATTCTTGATTATATATAGGATTTGATCTTATTTCTAATAAATTTATGAGTTTTTAGAAATTATTGTATTAATTCCTTCTAAAATTGTATCAGAACTATGTTAGAATTGTCAGATACTTAAAATATTGTCTTTTGAACTACACACTTCACCAATACGTGTTATACACGTGTTAGTGTCCGCAACATATCCGAACTTCATAGTTTTTTTTTTTTTTTATTTTTTTAATTTTG
>Ga0209700_101646_pt1 | contig 46371 bp, 25 predicted proteins | sample SiratroredBW_FD_187528 | JGI IMG/M metagenome (GOLD analysis project Ga0209700, IMG submission 187528) | Root nodule microbial communities of legume samples collected from California, USA - Siratro red BW (SPAdes) (version 2) | ecosystem: Host-associated > Plants > Roots > Nodule | place: USA...
TGAATCATACTTGCCTCAACCACATTCCTAAGTTCTAGACCAAGCTTCAAATCTTCATGAATCTTCATGCATTCCACATATGATCATAGGTCTTGAACTTCTTCACACATGGTTGGCTTCATCAAATACAATTAGTTATCCACTGGTGCTAACAGAAGATTTAATAGTATTTAAATCTTGTTTAGTTTAAGCCAAAGATTTAATAGCCATCTTTTCATCTTCTTTACCTCTCTCTTCATTGTAAAAGCAATACTTTATACGTACATAATATCCATTATTAAAATGATAATATTATTAACATCTTAATCAATGTATACATTGTTAGTTGTTAGTGATGAGTAGTACCATTTGTTGTTAGTAATGAGTAGTACCATCGCATTAATACAACCCCCTAAATTGTTCTATACGTTCTCATGAAAACTTATTTCCAGTGGTAAACGCATGAGAAGAAATGGAACTCTCACCTTATTTCCAGTGGCAAACGCATGAGCAGAAATGAAACTCTCACTTTTTCACATAAATGTGAAATCTACATGACAAATTTACATGACAAAATCACCTAAACGCATGCAGAAATGCCCTTTGCAATTCACACTCTCAATATGTCCCTTGCAAGTATGTATCTTGCATATATATAATCAAGGCCATGTTTTTTACTTTTAGAATTTAATTCATCCTAATTTGATTTGAAGTATTCATCCTGATTTGATTTGATAAGTCAATTATCCTTGCTCGAAGAGTTTAGATAATCTATGTGAGCAACTATTGACAACATCTTTGTATCAAATCAATGTTTAGAGACTATAGAGATATATATTGACAATCATTTTTTATGCTAAGGAAAATATTTGATTGGCTAAGAATTGAAGTGATAAATGAATTATAGATAATTGTACACTTTCAGTTGAATAGTTACTGTGAGTAAAACTGGATGTTAATGACATTTTGTATCAAATTAGTCTTCTCTTCTATATCAATTTTCTTTATCGAATGAAAGTCAGTGATTTTTTTAATGAAACAATATAATATGAATTGATGTTTATTAAATAGTTAGTAATTTTTTATATTTTCATTGCAATATTTACTTATATTTAAATAACATAAAGATAATCATGACCATCATCATGTGTAATATTATTATAATAGGTATGATGTAGAACTTGATGTCAAAACCATGTCCAAGACCTTAAAAATTTTTAACTTTGCATTGCATATGGTGACGGAGGTGATGAGCAATCCGACATTCAGGATGGTACCCCATTTAATGATGCTTTTCCTATGATTTTACCTAGTGGTCAAGGGTAAGAATTAAATAAGAAGTTGTTTGCATTATATGTTATATCAAATTATTGTATACTAATTTTGGAATCACTTTTCCCTATTAAGGTTTTATCCATATAGGATTGCATCATAAGCCATCACAGAACCATTCAGCAACAATATCATCAGTCGTGGCCTACATGGGGTTCAATACCTGATCCAGATATAACAGGAGGAATGAGGAATTTGAGAAGAAGTTTTCTGAAGCTATATCAGAGGGTGCATCATGTGGCGGGGCATCAGAATCATCCCCTATAGACCCTGTAGAGGTAGAATAGGGAATAAAACTTGGATTCGTGCTGCAGGAGGAAAATCTACCAAAGGTCGCATCTACAGTATTGGTAATTCCAACTATGTAGATAAACTCATATATCACGGATCTTTAAGTCTGTCTTCTAATTCACAAGACTTTATTGAACTAAAACATGAAGTTCAAACTTATAAGGAGTCAAATGAAGACTAAGTCAGTAGGTTCAGTCACTTGTTAAGGTTGTCCAAACATTACTTCCATCAGATGCACAGACTGTATTTCAACAAGAACAGGAACAACACCAACCATCATCACAACATGAACAGGGATCTGAAGGGAATAATGAACACCAAAATCAAGATCAAGACAAAGATGGACATCCTCACTACTCTACTTATTAGACAAACAATTCCATTTGGAACTTATATTAGTATTTGGTTTAAAATATTTATTGTCAGAATTTGATGTCGATTATATGTTATTGGACCACTATATATGTATTACATTACTTAGTTTTACGTTATATATGGATTACCACTTGATTTGGAACTTGAATTTAAATATGCTATCACTTGATTGTTAATGTGGTATCAGAACTTGATTTTGGATTATGTGGATGGACTTTTATTTTAGATTATTCATTACTGGATAACAAATAAATTAGAATACTTGCAAAATATTTTTTTTCTAAATTTTAAACGGATCTTACTTACATGTAATTTATCTATAGAATATTTTGTATGTAATGTCGTAGATAAATTACATACGGATTATTCCCCCGTAGATAAATTACATACGGAAGATTCCATATGTAATTTATCTACGAAATAATCCGTATGTAATGATGTAGATAAATTACATACGGATTATTTCGTAGATAAATTACATACGAAAAAGTTCCGTATGTAATGTACTTTCTATTTATCTACAACATTACATACGGATGATTCTGTAGATAAATTACATATGGAAAAAATTCCATAGATAAATTACCCATGCCACATTTATATACGAATTTCTTTCTGTATGTAATCTGTATGTAATTGTTGTTTACATATGGAATTTAAACATTATCTATGATTTTTTTTCGTAGATAAAATTGATTTTTTTTAGTGTGATTAGTCAAATTCACAAGGGAGTATCCACTAGAAACTCAATAAATCTATTGAGTGAACATATGTTTTAAATTCAACCAAAAGCCGTGTAGGATGTTTTGTATTATGATAACTGGATTTGTGCAATGCAAGGTGAATTAATCAATTTACTAGAAATGATGTTTGGTGTCTTGTTCCTAGAACCAGTGAAATGAATGTAATTGGCACAAAATGGGTGTTTAGAAATAAAAAGAATGAGCAAGGCATAATAGTGAGGAATAATGCTAGGCTAGTTGAAAAAGGGTATAATCAAGAGGAAAGAATTGATTATGAAGAGACTTACGCACTTGTTGCTAGGCTAGAAGCTGTTAGACTACTACTTGTTTTTGCTTGCTTCTGTGGATTCAAATTATTTCAAATAGATGTTAAAAATGCATTTTTAAATGGATTAATAAATGAAGAAGTGTATGTAATACAACCTCCAGGTGTTGAAGATCAGAAGCTAATTGGACATGTCTACAAGCTTAAGAAAGGTCCATATGGATTGAAGCATTTTTCTACTATCAAAGAACTACCAAAGAGGACAGGTAAACAATACACTCTTCATTAAAAGAGCTGGAAATGACATTATTCTTGTGCAAGTTTATGTTGATGACATAATATTTGGATCCAATAATGAGTTGCTTTGCTAAGAATTTGGTTTAGTTATGTAGGGAGAGTTTGAAATGTCAATGATGGGTGAGCTAAATTACTTCCTTTGTGTGCAGATCAAGCAAATAAAAAGTGGCACATTCCTAAATCAGTCCAAGTATTGTAAAGATGTGTTGAAAAAGTTTGAAATGGAAAATTGAAAAGAGGCTGCGACACCAATATCAACAAGCTATTATTTGCATGCTGATGAAAAAGGAGCAGTAGTTGATTAAACAAAATTTAGAGGATTGATTGGATCACTGCTCTATCTCACGACTAGCAGACTAGATATCATGTGTAGCGTGTGTATGTGAGCAAGATTTCAAGCTAATCCCAAGGAGTCACACTACAATGCAACAAAGAGAATTCTAAAAAATTTCAAAGGAACTATTAATGTTGGACTGTGGTATCCTAATAGGGATGCACTTAATCTTGTTGGCTTCTCTGATTCAAATTTTATAGCATGCAAAATCGATAGGAAGAGCACCAATGGAACCTGCCACTTTCTTGGATCAAGTATGATCTCTTGGCACAACAAGAAACAACCATGTGTAGCTCTTTCCACAATAGAAGTAGAATACATAGTTGTTTTATTTTGCTCAAATTATATGGCTCAAGCAACAACTTAGTGACTTTGGTCTTAAAGTCACAAAGATACCTCTATTTTGTCATAATACCAGTGCTATTAATCTCACTAAGAATCTAATGTAACATTCTAAAACTAAACACATTGATGTTAGACATCATTTCAGTAGAGAGCATGTTAGCAATAGGGTTTTCAAAATCAAATTTATCGAATTAGGAAAACTATTAGCTAACTTTTTCACTAAACCACTTGCTAAAGATAGATTCAATTATCTTATAATTAATCTAGGGATTCTAGATAATTCAAACATCTCTTAATTGATTATTTGCATAAATGTGTTAAATTGTGCAAATTGTCAAAAATATAAATTTATTGATTCGAGCATTCAAATTGATTTCATATTTCCTTATGGAAACCCATCTCTGAGATTGCAGACCAAAATGAAGAGGTCACTGAGTTAGAGCCTTGATCAGGAGCTTATAAAGAGTTTTGGCCTAATTGGACTTGTTTGGGCATCCAAACAAACTTTTGGGCCCAAGTTCAAAATTAGAGAAGATTACTCTAGAGATTTTAGTGCTTCAAGATTACAAGACCTCTATTTGTAGAAATTGTACAGAGCAATGTAGAATGTATTTTGGGCCAAGTAAAATATCATTTTGGGCAAAGTACAATAGGATTTTGGACCTTGTAGCCCATAAGAAAAAGTGGACATCCACCTCTGAAAGAAGCCTCTATGAAGGTGCCACCTGGGAAAAATAAGTCCAAGAAGGCCCCACTGGCCACTCGAAGTAGGTGTCACATGTGAGCTTCTTCTCCTAGCTTCTTTCGCCACTTGTCGACCTCTCATTGGAGACTGTTTGAAGCTTGGGATACAAGCTACCTTTGCCACATGACACTCTCCCAATGGAGACGATCCTCTCCACTCATGGCTTGCTACTTGTCAAGCTCTTGTTAGAGAGTTTTTGAGAAACTTGCAAGACCAGCCATCTTTTAGTCTATAAATAAGAAACTTGTGTAATTCAAAATGAAGATTTCAATAAGTAATGAAATGCTAGCCAATTTTTTCCTCTTCACTCTTGTTCAAAATCTCTTCTTAGAGTAGTCTCATTTCTAGACTTGCTTTTGCTTCCTCCTAAGTGTGTTGGCCTAACCTCACACCTAATTCACTCCGAATTTCATGTCTAATAGCTCAATCCACTACAAACATCAATTCTTCCACAACATCTACTCAAATTTTCATTCAAACATCAAACCTCCAAGAGGAAGCACATTGAAGCATGCAATTGAAGCTAGAATTGCATCATTTGGCATTAGAGCTTAGGTTTAAAACACCTTGCTTAATTTTTTTCTACCATTTAATATCTTTGTTCTTGAATTTAATTGGTTCAAAACACCTTGTTGTTCCTTGAACCATCCAAAACTACGAAACTATAAGTGTTCTTGTTGTCCTGTTTTTATTGCAGTGATATTCTTGTATTTTTTGTTCATTTCAATTGGTGAAATCACTTTGTTTTTAGGTATTTTATAGTTTATAATTTGTTATTGTTGTGTTTTAAGTCACGTGTTTCCAATTATGTCATAAATTCAATGTCTAGAAACTTGTTCCTAAGGTGTTTGCTTAAATGCTTATGCTATGTTTGCAATGTGTTTGTTAAAATGTCTTGAGTAAAATGCACTTGTTTGAACCTTTGAGTGCTTTTCCTTTTCTATTTTTGGGTTCCTTAACTTGTTAATAGATCACTAGTGAGTTTATAGAGTTAGATTTCCATTGTATCTAGTTGTATTGTTCCAATTCATTGGCTTCTTTAGGATTCGTTCTTGCTGGTACATGTTACTGCACTAGCACTGGTTTCGAAACATTGTATAAAAGAATCTACACCCCATTTTGATGTGAAATTTTTTATGAGATCACTTTAGTATGCTAAGAACATTTTTTTTACAAAGGTGCATTCAAATTCGAAGTAGAAAAGAAAATGATAAATCACAAAAGGCTTGAATGCTGGTTGCTGAAACCACAGAACACTGCTAACGTTTGCTCTCAGATTTGGATACTTTTAAATTTTTCTAGAGTTGTTTTCAATCAAAATTTGTTACCACTGTGCCTAGTAATGTTTTGTGGATCTTAGGTAAAAATTTCTAGGTCAAATACAACATAGAAAAATCAAATAGTCACAGTGGTCATAATACTCTAGTTGTTGTTTTTGTTTTGTAATCCATTCTAGAGCTACTCCTAGGATTCCTTTTGTGGGCTTAACTTTCTTACTAGCCTTAATTACTTGATTTGAGTCTTTTAAAAGCATTCTTTCAGTTTTGTGATTGTTTCAATCCTTTCAGTTTAGCATTTCGAATATTAGCATTCTCTTGCTTTTATTTCTTGGCCTCTTGGATTGTGAATTCTTTGAAGACAGGTTGACTAATTACTTAGGTAGCCACTTGGAGAAGAACAAGGCTTGCAAAGGAGAACTCATATCTAGAGAATCCACAAGAGCAAAAAGTGTAAAAAGGAGAGTGCTAAACACTTGAGTGAAGTAAGCTGAAAATTTTCAACATTCACATTTCTTGTCACGAAATTTTGATGTATTTTGTTTAACTTTTGTAAGCAATCTAGCTATTTTACATATCTTTGGAAAATGTTTTAAATCAATCCCAACTTGAACATTGCAATAGCCAAAAACACATTAGAAAGGTTGAAGTGTGTCGAGGCGCTCATAAGTGTCACTTGCACTTTCATCATAAGACACGCCTAGACTTAGTGCATTCCTCCTTGTGACTTACTCTCTTGCATTTTTTTCTTTACCTTGTTATTTTAATTTTCTTAAGTCTTTGTGACAACTAGGAATCATAGTCAAAGCACTTAAAAGTAGCAAACTTCCTTTGGTCTTTAGGTTTCACGAGAGCACACACCATTAGAAAAAAGTTGATGAGGTTTCTTTTAAGAGATGATGTGGAAGAGGACTAGAGAACACTCTGGATAAGAAAGACTTGGTACTTAAGTTGTCTAAGTGAGGCACCTCTCTTTCCTGTGAGTCTACTTAGAAGCCTTTCATTTAATTTCTTGTTAGGAACTTCACCGAAAACATAAATTTTTTTTTGTGAAAATTCTTTTGGCACTCAATCTTTTGTTAATTTTTCTAAAATTTTTGTGAAAACCTTTTCTAACAAAGATGAGTGACCACACCTCCTCCAGTGTTCGAGCTAGTGCTAAAAATAATAAAGGAGAATGGATGAAGGATGGGATCTACAAAGAAATGGCAGAGATAATGTCTTCCATGATGACTAAGTTAATGAAAGAAATGAGGATGATGATGGAGTGAAGGATGGCAAAGAAAGATAAGCATAGTAAGAGTTCAACTAAAGAAAGAAGCCATCATAGGGACCTTCATTACTAAGGAGAAGAAGGGGAGTACAGTAATCCTTGCTATAGTAATTCCTATCCACCACGCCCTGAACATCATCAAAAGTATAAAACTCCATCCTAAACCAACAAGCCTAAGGTTGACCTTCCCCTTTTTTGTGTAAAAGACAATGTTGAAAACTATTTAGATTGGCATATAAAGGTTGAGCAGATATTTGAGTGCTACCAAATAAACCTTGAAAGAAAAGTGTCTTTAGCTTCCTTAAGCTTTAAAGGACCAACTTCGGATTGGAGGACATTTTTAGTTCACAACCTTAGGACTTATCATGAGCCCCATATTTGGCATTGGAATGAACTTAGGGCTATCCTAAGAAAAAGACATGTGCCCTTGTCAACATATAATTTCGTCCGAATGAAAAATGGAAAAATAAAAATATTTTATAATTCATATCCATTATTATTTGCATTTTGGGTTAATATTTCAAATCAAAAATTAAAAATTAGGAAAAGTAAAAAATAGAAATAATAAAAAAATATAATAATAAGATTGTATAGAAAAAGAAAAAGAAAAAGAAGAAATAATAAAAATAAAGAAAAGAAAAAGAAAAGTGGAAAAAGTATAAAAGAAAAAGAAAAACAAAGGGGAAAGAAACAGAAGGAAAGAAAAATAAAAAAAAAGATAAAAAGAAAAGAAAGAACGAAAGAGAGAGAGAGAAAACAAAAAGTGGGCGGCCACGTGTCAAGCTTTTATTGGTGTTGTTACTATTCATTATCTTCTTCACATGGAATGCACTGTTTCGTGAAATAATTGCACCATTTTGGCATCCTATAATTGAGAACCCAGTTACATTAAGACATACGTCGTTTTGTATTGGGAAGAAGCATGCATTCAACTGTTTTGATTAAACTTCCAGTCGTCAACTGGAAAGAGAATCAATGAAGCCCAAACGTATAAATTGTTTTTTGTATAAAGGGGCAACTTTCATAGAGTTTGGGGAGATTTAAAAATTCAAAAAAAACATTTGAAAAGAAAACGATTGGAAAGAGAGAGTGGAGACGTGAGAGAGGAAAAAACTGTGAAAAAGGATAAAACAGTCCTAAAAGAAAAAGTTGTGCAAGACAATGCTGAGATTGGTGAAAAAGAGAAGAAAGAGATAACCGTTGAAGAAGCATGTGATTTTTTTTGGTTTATTCAGCAAAGTGAATACAAGGTTGTAGATAAATTGAATTACATGCCTGCAAGGGTATCCTTGATGGAGCTGTTGACACATTCCCCTTCTCATTAGAAATTATTAATGAAGATTCTAAGTGGAGCTCATGTGGAAAAAGATATTTCATTAGATAAATTTGAGGGAATTGTTAGTCATATCACTGCTAACAATTATCTCACTTTTACTGATGATGAAATATCATATGAAGGAAGAGGTCATAATAAAGCTCTCCATATTTCTATCAAATGCATGGATCATTTTATATCACTTGTGCTGACTGATAATGGATAATTGTTAAACGTGATGCCAAAAGCTACCTTGAATAAATTGCTTGCCAATGGGATTCATTTACGTCCTAGTAACATGGTAGTAAGAGCTTTTGATGGAAGTAAGAGAGAAGTATTGGGGGAAGTTGAATTACAAGTACAAGTTGGACTGTGAGTTTTCCAAATCACATTTCAAGTTACGCATACATACAACTGTTTGCTTGGAAGATCATGGATACATACAGCTCAAGTCGTGCTATCCACGTTGCATTAGAATTTGAAATTTATAATTGATGATAACTTGATTATATTTTCTGGAGAAGAAGACTTATTGGTATTTGGACCATCTTCTAACCATACATTGAAGTTGCCGAAGAAGCTCTAGAAACTTCATTCCAAGCATTAGAGATGGTCAGCACAACTCATGTTGAGCCTTTCAAAGTAGATCAAAACTTGTCAAATGCATTATTTATGGTGGCTAAGACTATGATGAGAGAAGGACTGTGAGTTTTCCAAATCACATTTCAAGTTACGCATACATACAACTGTTTGCTTGGAAGACTATGGATACATACAGCTGGAGTTGTGCCATCCATGTTGCATCAGAATCTAAAATTTATAATTGATGATAACTTGATTATATTTTCTAGAGAAGAAGACTTATTGGTATTTGGACTATCTTCTACCTATACATTGAAGCTGCTGAAGAAACTCTAGAAACTTCATTCCAAGCATTAGAGATGGTCAGCACAACTTATGTTGAGCCTTTCAATATGAAAGAAAAAAAAAACTCAAGATGAATTATTTTCCAAATATAACATATCAAATGCATATGTTTTGAATAAAACCCTTTGCGCCTATTTAAAGAGAAAAGCTTATCCTAGTGGTCAAAATTGTCAAAAAAAAAAAAATATTTTTCATACTGGGACAATCAAATCTCCTTGTCCAAATTTCAAAAATTCATTTAATAGAGACATTCATAAAAGAAGGGAGAATAAGAAAAAGTTCGGTAAACTGAAAACTTGCAAAGAGCAGTCTAAGAAAAAGTTAGGACATAAAAGATATAAAAACATATAAAAAGAGAGAAAAAATGACACATGTTGAGGGTCATTCAACTCTGTTGCAAAATCTAATCTTCTTGAAAATTAAAGCAATCAAGACCCAAAATGATATATGGCCATTTTTCTCATCCCAGAGATAAAAATCATAAAATATCCATTGCACCTGTCTTTGAGCCTAATATAAATTTTTCTTTCAAAAAGACATACCTAAAATAAGGATCATCAAGTGAAAGTCAGTCCAAGTGTACACATCAAAAGTTGCTTAAAAAGAGATTCATCAAAGAAAGAGTACATCAAAAGCTCCCAAATCAAGAAAGAAAAGAGATAAGAAAAAAAAAGTACAATAAAAGAAATTCAAAAATGAAAGTGTGTCATCAAAACAAAAGGATGATAACTCACAAACAAAATTATTTTCTCAAAGTGAGCAAAAATAAAAAAAAAAGATGAAGAAAATTGAAGAAGAAACTCAGAGGAAAACCTTGACTATTTTTCACAAAACATTGACGATCTTTGTTTCAAAGTTATAACCCTTAAACAATTTTTGGGCCTTTAATATCCTTTTCTTCAAAACCCCTTTAACCCCTAGCCACGTTACAAGTCCAATAAAGTCCACATTGATTAGAGAAAGATTGTTAATGATTTTCATTTAGAATAGTCTTGCAATAGAGGGATATGATTAACAACATGTGTCAAAAAATAAAAGAGGAAAAGAAATGAAAATGAAAAGAGAAAAAAGAAAAAAGAAAGAAAGGAAAAATCAGAATGCCTCTGATAAAAAAAAGGTGATACTAGATTTGAAACTCAAAATGAAAATAACATTGATAAAGTCAACACTGGGGCAATTCTTTCTCATTTGTTCCTTCCATATTTTTCCTTATCCAAAACTGGGGCATTTTTTGTTTGATTCAATCTAAATTTCATTCCCTTTAAGAAGTGTAGTTTTCTCAATAAGAGTTGCACTCTTCAAATTTTCACCAAATGCTCATAAGCCATCCCTATGAACCCAATTTCTCATATTTCAAAACTTGGGCAACTCCGTTGCATTTACGTCCAGCTCTCAAAGAGTATGAAAGATTCAAAATAAAAGTTGCACCCATATTCCATACCAAAAATTGGGACACTTCCATTGCCTATTTGGAGTTTAACATTCTTTCCCATACTTTTGTTCACCTACCCATTCTGACATATATGCATCAAAATGTTAAAATTGATAACATTCACAATTTTTGTGTTAGGCATTAAGATTGTGAACATTTTTTCTAAAATGAAAAAAACAAATTTAAAATTCACTCTTAATAAATTCAATAATTGCATAAAAACATTTGGTTCAGAACAATTGATGAGAGACAAAAGACAAATGATTTAAAGTTTGTCTCAAAAAAATGAAAAAAGGATGAACAAAATTGCATTGAAAAATCCATAAATTCTCATCATTAAAAGAAAATACAAAAGATCTTATGTTTAGGCTGAGTTCAAGAGGGGGGGGGCATGAATTGAACTTTATAAAAATTTTTACTTTAAAAAGCAATGAAAACGTTTTAAATCAAATGAAATTTTCATGAATCTCGATGATCAATGACTTAAGGTGCAGTGGAAAAATAAATCAATTTAAGCTCGAATAAACTGATTTTTTTCTAGCAGAATGAACAAAAGTTAAGTTTCACACCAAGATGCCCAATATGTACAACAAATTTAAATCTCAACAATATAAATTTGTAGAATATAGTGAAAGAATAACCAAAATGCAAAATAACAAGCACAACTAAGAATAAATCACACTAATAGACAATTTGTGCACAAGTATAATAGAAAATGAACTACACAGCACAATTGATACAAGGTCTATTTATCAAATTGAGCTAAACTGATTTTTTTGAACGGCGAAAGGGATAAAATGAAATGAACCGATCAATAGGCACTTGGATTACACCAACAACAGTTTGTTTATAGAACAAAGCCTATTCTACAGAAAACTAAAATGCAATCTCAAGATCAAATGAGAGATGACCAGTATATAATCAATTAAGAAACTTAATGTAATTATGTAGAAAAATTTGTGATAAACCAAGTTTGATTAAAGCCAATTTCAAATTAAAGAACCTTCGTAAAAAATCTTGGAAACCAAATTTTTAGTAGATTCACCAATGCTCAAGAATCAATTAGAAGGATACCAAGTAAAATTAGATGGCACACACAATGGATTGAAAACACAAAATAGATCTGATTAAAACCAGTTTTACAACAACAAACCAGATTACAAATGATATGTAGTAAAGTGATCAATTATGCAGCAAGTGATCTTGCACCAAACCAATTAACAGAACCATGAGAAGGTGTTATATTTTGGCGATGAAAAGAACAAATAAGCTACTGAAAAGAATGGTAGATTTAACAAGAACAACTTTCAAATGGTGCAAGACTGCAACACAGATTAAAATGATCTAATGTAGAATAAGCAAGGAATAAATCTGTGCAGAAATAATAATAGTAAGTAGTGCAGAACAAATCAAGAACATGAGAGAAATGTCAAGAGAAGAGCACACAAGCAATTATACTGGTTCACCCTTCCTCAAGGGCTACATCCAGTATTTCTTGCAACTCTAGCAAGAAAAATTCCACTAAACACACTCAATTGTACACAATTACAATTAAGAACCCTTCTTGCATTCCTGCAAGATTTCAAAACACCACTGAATTTAGGAACGAACACCTTGCAGCCCAAACAATTCAGGAAAACCCAATGTTAAACCCTATAGCAGCACCAATTCCAAAATTGAATCAAATATTACAATTGAACAATCTAAACACACAAAACTTGAATCAAAATGGGTTCAAGAATTGAGTATAGAAGCTCCCTGATTTTCTAGTAAAGGTGGGTATGCTCAAGAGCTAGAAGAACTTCAATGGCACAGTACAATTTCACAATCTTTGTTCTTCAAGAAAACCTCTTTCAATCTTTGAAAAACCAAGCAATCTTTTTCCCTCAGAAGATTAACACTCTTGTTCTCAATTTTCTTCTCTTTGTATGTTCGTTACTCACTCAAAGAAGGTTTGGGTATTTAAAACATAAAAATCCAAAATTGTTTTTCATAAAATAGTTCAACAGTTTTGGTGCAGACCTCGAATAAGTCAATCTCATGAAAAGGAAAATGATTTATTTTCTGTTGAAAATTGAACTTTCAAAACTGAGTTTTCTTAAATGCTCTTGCTATGCTTTGTAAATTATTTTTAAGTTGATTTAATTATGGCAATATGCTTCTTCTAAGCTTTGCACAGATTTACCTTCACCTTCGATCACACTCACTCGCACCCACTAAGATAAGGCCTAAGACTCTATTCTTTAACTTTCATGCTTTTGCTTTGCCTTTGTTCAAATGCTTGGCTTCATCAAATGTTGAATCCTTTGAGATTCTTAACAATGCTTTCATAGGAGCATTTTCAAATAATCAAAAAATAAAATCTCATGCATCATACATATACAAGACAAATTTTCGTGCATTAGCATAGAGTCATGCTTTCAGTTCGTACAAATGGAGTAAAGTAAAAAATTCTCATGCATTCATACATGCAAAAGCAAAGTCAAAAGATCTCATGCATTCATACGAGCATTTTTAAATAATCAAAAATAAAATCTCACGCATTCATGCATTCCTTCCCCAGTGGAAAAATCAAAACTGCCAGGCATTTTCATGCAGAAATTTTCATGCATTCATACATGCATTCAAAACAAAAAATTCTTGTACATTCATACATGCATTCAAAAAAAGTCTAGAATTCTCATGCATTTATATATGCATACAAAACAAAAGCAAATTATAGATTCTCACGCATTCAAACATGCATTTAAAACAAACACAAATCAAAAATTGAATTTTCAGATAATGGTTTCATGACCCTCTTAAGATTCCAATAAAAATGACTCGGGAAAGGACTCAAAGTTGAATATCTAATAAAAGAAAATAAGACTCAAAGTCTACCTCATGTTTTGGAGAAAGAACTCAAAGTTATATCTCTAGTGAAGAAAGGACTCAAAGTCGTATCTTCACAAAAAAATGTGACTCAATGTCATTACAGTAAGAGAAAGAATCAAAGTTGAATCTCTAATGTAGAAACGTGACTCAAAGTCAACCTCATTTTTGGAGAAAGGACTCAAAGTCGAATCTCCAGTTAAGAAAGAACTCAAAGTTGAATCTTCACAGAAAAAAAATATGACTCAAAGTCATTTTATAGAGAAATGACTCAAAGTCACATTTGTATTTGAATAAAGGACTCAAAGTTGTATCTTGAATTTTCATTACAGCTCGTGTTGTAGAAAGGTCTCAAAGTCGTATCTCCACATTTTACTTTTCTGCTCGTGCGAAGAAAGGACTCAAAGTCAAATCTCCGCACTTTACTTTTCTACAATTTATCTTTTGTCGTTACAACTCGTGTGGGAGAAAGAACTCAAAGTTGTATCTCCAAACTTTACTTTTCTGCAATCTACTTTTCAACTCATGTTGTAGAAAGGTCTCAAAGTTGTATCTCCACACTTTACTTTTCTGCATGTCAGTAAGGTTCATAGCCCTCTCGTCTCTATAAAAGAGTCAAGGTTGTGACTTACATATATATAAAAGAAAATGAAAAAAATGAAAAAATGATTTTCTTTTTCATCCCGAACAAAATTAGTGTTACTGTCTTTACTTATCTTTTATTCCAATAACTTGGAAATTTTAATTTTCAAGCTCTTCAATAAAAGTTAGGTAAAGAGGGACAACTGTCAACATCCATTTTCGTTCGGATGAAAAATAGAAAAATAAAAGTATTTTATAATTTATATCCATTATTATTTTCATTTTGGGTTAATATTTCAAATCAAAAATTAAAAATAGGAAAAGTAAAAAATAGAAATAATAAAAAATATAATCATAAGATTGTATAGAAAAATAAAAATAAAAAGAAGAAATAATAAAAATAAAGAAAAGAAAATAGAAGAAGAAAAAATATAAAAGAAAAAGTAAAAAAAGGAAAGAAAATGAAAAAAAGAAATGAAAGAAAATAAAAATCAAAAAAAGAAAAAAAAGAAAGAAAGATAAAAAGAAAAGAAAAAAACAAAAAAGAGAGAGAAAATAAAAAGTGGGTGACCACGTGGCAAGCTTTTATTGGTGTTGTTACTATTCATTATCTTCTTCACTTAGAATGCACTGTTTCATGAATAAATTGCACCATTTTAGCAACTATTAATTGAGAGCTCAGTTACTTTAATACATAGGTCATTTTATATTGGGAAGAAGCATGCATTCAGCCGTTTTAATTAAACTTCTGGTCTTCAATCAGAAAGAGAACTGGCGAAGTAGAAATGTATGAATTTTTTTCTATATAAAGGGGGCATTGTTCACAGAGTTTGGGGGGATTTGAAAGTTCAGAAAAAACACTTGGAAAGAGAGAGTGGAGACGTGGTTTGATAGAGAGAGAGGAAGAAAGCTCGTCGGAGAAGAAGGGAACTCGCCGAAGTAGCAGCTACGTCGCTTTTATAAAGTGATTTTTCATGCCTCAACAGGTAAAACTCTTGTTCCAATACTTCTACCATTTAAATCGCATGTTGTTCTGGATTTTATCATCACGTTTTATGCTTCACGCTACTGTTCATCTTCTTCTCCACATGAAATCGCACCGGCAACCCCTTGTTTTCGCATAACATGGCTTAATATTGTGTTCTAATTGTTAAGTGGGCATGCACCTGAGTTATATTGTTCATTTGAATGTTTTTATTTTTTTCTTTGTGCGCAAGTTTTTTTTTTCTGTCTGGCCGTTCATAATATGTATGTGATTCTTTATTTCCTCTTTAGCACATCTTAATGCACCTAGAACTCTATGAACGAATCATGCATTTGGTTCTAGATAGTGAGGTGTTACATTAGAGTGTGTTAGACGTCGTTCTGGTGTAGTTAAAACGTGTATGTGAACCTATGCATGAATACGATGATGTTTTGTATCCAACATGAACCATGCACAATTCACATGATGCGTTGGTTTGATTTCTAGTTTGGACTCTCATTGAGGCATTCAATCAAACACTTATTATGCATACATTTTTCCAGGGGCACTAGTTTAGGATACATTTTAGGACATCTAGGATATCTTTTGCTCTGCCTAATTGATGATTCATGAACCTCTCGTGTGGTATTTTGATTTTATGATATGACACTTACATGCAAACCATAATTTTTGTGTTTAAACTATATGGGTTTGATGTTGAATTTGGAACACTGCCACATTGATTCATGCATATTGGCACCCTGTATTCTTCTCACTGGTTCATTCATGCATCATGTTTGCCTCATAGTGAGACCAAGTGATGTGTTGATCTATACCTTGTTCATGCACTCATCTCTGCACCATTACCATACTGCATCTTGTTAACACCAAGACTAAGCATGTGATTTGATGAAGTCAATATTGTGGGCACCAAGGCTTAGCATGTGAAGCTGATGAAGACTGCCTCATGAAGAATCTGTTGGAACCAACCTGGACCAGAATTATTCAAGTGAAGACTTTGTGCCAACATGAAGATAGTTGGGTGATTAGGTCTTGGTCCTTAGGATTTGTGTGTTGGTGATTGGGTTAGTCCTTAATCACTAGTGGCATGATTCATCACTTCTGAGGTGCTAAAAAGATTCACAAATATTTTTATTAAAATTGTTTTTAATAAAAATAACCCAAAATGTTTTTGCTGGAAAAAGGTTTTTCAATCGATTGAATTTCTAAAACAATCGATTGAATGTGACAGTTATTTCTGTTACAACTGAAATATAGTTATTGCTGTTACAACTGAAACCTTTGACTGGGTCAAAGTAACGGTCAAATTCAATCGATTGAATGGTTTATTCAATTAATTGAATTGTGACAGCTAAGCTATTTTTAAAACTGATTTTGGGTATTTAAAGGAATGAGAATCATCACTTTCAGAATTATCAAATCAAATACTTTCGAAAAGCATTCCTTGAAATTTTCTAAGAGAGATATTGCCCCTTTTGTGCGATCATTATTTTGGCAAAGCTTTTCAAATCAAGAAACCTCCAAGAACATGAATCTTTGAAGCATCCTTGAAGTGAGGTTCTTGCTACTTTGGTTCTGGACCAAAGCTAAGTCTTCTACACCTGATCTTCATTCTGTGTAATCTGTTTTGTGTAGAAGCACTCTGTAATCTTTTCTGATCCTGTTGATCTGTAATCTATTTGCTATTTTCAATTACTGGGTTTGTAATTGAGTTGGTGCAGTGGGTTCTGTACTGGTCTCGCATCTGCTGAGAGGCTCAGTAGAGGGTGAGTACTGCTGGGAGCAGCATTGCTTGCGGACTGCAAGTGTTGTGGTGCAGTGGGTTTCTGCACTGGTTACACACTAGCTGAGGGGTTCAATGAGGTGTGGGTTTACTGCTTGGAGCAGTTTGTAACTTGCTGGGAGCAAGGGATTGTAAACTGATCTTGTGATTTTTTAGTGGAAATCTTTGCTAGTTTGCAAAGGACTGGACGTAGCCCTTGAGGAAGGGTGAACCAGGATAAAAATTCTGTGTTCTTGCTTTTCTCCCTACTCTTCTTAATTGCTTTTATTCACTGCTGCAATCTCTTAAAATTGACTAGATTAAAATATGTTCATACTGTTGATCATACTCTGAACATCTGTTTACTTAATCAACTGTGATTCTGGATTGTGTTTAAACATCTTAAATCTGGGTTAAAACATTTTTACACTATAAACTGTTTTCTGGGTTTAACTGATTTCTGGGTTTATCTCTGATATCTTCCGCTATATACAATCGATTGTTTACCTAACAGTTCAGAATTACATAGTCAATCGATTGAATAAAGAATTTTCATTCTCTACTTCAAGAACAAATCAGATTTGCGAAAAGTTTTTGAAAGTTCAATTCAGCCCCCCTCTTGAACTCGGTCTAAACCTTATTTTACACATCTCTATCACGCTAAGAAATCATCTCCCACAGTTCTATCCATGCATTGATCCTTCATCCTTGATATTTTGCCAAAATGCACCTTTGCCATATTAAGACTCCAACAACTATAAGGCACAACTACTGCCATCAAATATTCCTAGAGTCTCTGCTCTTGCATTCTTCATGTGCATTCTTCCTTGCCATCTTGCATACCTCTCCCATACAAAGCTTCCACGTTTTATGTTTTTTTGTTTCTGGTATTATTCACATTGAGGAATTCTATGAAACCTATGTTATTCATCTACATTGTCTTAAGAGCTATTCATATGAAATATTCTGGAACATTTGTTGAATGCAAATTATTTTCACAAGTGACGTTTCATTCACTTTGCACCATTGAAAACCATTACATTGCATATAACCTTAGCCATATGTGAACCCAAAGCTATGTCCGCTAGTTGTTACACTTTATGGTTTTGTGAATAAAGTCACATGCACACTACCCCTTCCACGCCATACATACATTGCCTTTCACGTTCACTGAACACCCGTTCCTTTCTTCTCCATTACTAAGTTTTTGCATTTTGTGAATGCAAGTTATATACACATTGGTTCTTTTATGTTTCCCAATTAGTTTTTTTCACGTTCACGAACACCTTGGTACTTCCTCCTTTCAAATACTAAACCATGCTTTATAAATAGAAGCCATACACACTGACATTTTATATTTTTTTACATATATTTAAGCCATATATAAAACACGTAGTTAATATTTGGTTGCACATAAGTTTTATTCTTTGTAAATAATAAATGTATATGGGTACTGTCTTATTCCATAAATACCCTTCGGTTGTGGGTTTTACATTATTTAAATGTTATTCATTTTTTTACATACATCTTTATTTCTCTCAATTTTTTTATTTTATATTTTTTTTCTCTCTAGGCATGTATTATTTCATAAATAATAATAAAGATCGATAATAAAAATATAAAAAAATAAAAAAATAAAAAAAATTATTAAAATTCAATTCTCCTCATTTTCAGAACTACATATGTCCTGATTCTTCACCTGATATGAATGAAGATACGTAGGAGCAAGGTCAATCCTTGTCGGGTCCTATAATTTAAAAATCTCATTTTTCTTTTCTTTTTATTTATTTATTTATTTTATTTGTTATGCTCTTGGTTTGTTTATTTCATTGCTATTATTTTTGGAAATTTAAACATTCTAAAAGTCATATTTGTCGTTATTAATTTTGATTAAAGATACTTTCCTTGGACAGGCATTGTGGGGTACTAATACCTTCTCCACACGTAACCGACTCCCTAATCCATTCTTTGATTCATAGACTACCTTTTCTTTTTCTTTGGTTTTTCATAGTTTCTTATAATAAACTATAGTTGCGACTCCATTTCATTTTTCACCCCTTTTCCATTTTAAAATTATTTCCTTTTTTGGATTGTCGTCAGTCCAGTTGTCGATGGTCGCGACATCCCTCTTATTATTATAAAGAATTGATGAATCAACTCTGTACACTCAAACAGTGGAGCATGAGTGTGGAAGAGTGTAAACAAAAAATAGAGTTACTCATGATGAGGGTGAGGACAAAAAAAAAAAACTAGGAAAATATTAGATAGGTTTTTTAATGGTATTGACCCAAATATTAGGAATATAGATGAGTTACTACCCTATAATGATATAAATAAACTAGTTCAATTTTGTGTCAAAGTAAAACAACAATATGCTCAATATTATACCCCTATCGCAACCTAATCATGAATTTAAAAGGGAGGGATACTCCTCAAATTCCATATCTAGGTTTAAAGAACCACGAGACAAGGATAGGGAAAAGCAAAGAAAACAAGAAAAAATATAGGAGAAATTAAAAATCTTGTCAAACAAGGAAGGAAATTTTTAGATGGAGAAAAAGAATTTATAAGAAGAGAAGAAGAATTTAGAGAAAAATTGCAAGCTCTTATCATACAAAAAGAAGACAAAGTGAAGGGAGAAAGAGAAGAGAAAAAGAGGATAGAAAGAGAAGAGAAAAAGAAGAGAGACATACAAGAGAAAGAAAAGATAGAAAAAAAAGAGAAAGAAAAGAGAAAAAGAGAAAAGGAAGAAGAGAAAGAAAAATAGAAAGAAAGAACAAAAAGAAAGGAAAAATCTTTCTATGAAGTTGAATCAGACATAAATAAATATTCCACAAATAAACCGTGTGAGGAAATGCTTAAAGAAAAATATATGCCTAGATTTGAAATAGACATTGATGTGAAACCTTCCTCTATAAAAAATCCTTGTGAAAGGTTGTTTGAAAAAGAAAAAAAAGAAGGAGAAATAATTGAAGGATCCATAGTAAAAGAAGAATCTCTTATAACACCCCTTACACTCATAAATGATCAAGAATCTTCAAAGGGGAACTATAATATATTAAATTCTTCTTTTCGTTCATATTTTGATACTAAACCTTCTTATCAAAAATACCAAAAACATCACTATGTTTTGTTGTTATTTATCTTAGAGAAATGAAAAAAACAAAGTGAATAAAAATATGTTTTTAAAACAATGACCCTTACTTTACCACAACTTTCTCAAAAATAAAGGGCATTATCGTGTTAAATTTTCACGTAAAAATAAAAACAAAATGTACTCCATGGGTTGACAATTTCTTATCAGCAGGTAAGGGGTACATTGACCTTGGAAAAAAGGTCTTTTCTTATATTTTTCTCCTTCAATTTTTTGTACAAATATAATTTGTTTTACTGTTTGATTGTTTCTGCAAGAAGATCTTTGATCCTAGAAGGAATTAAAAATGAAAAAGAAATAAAGTCTGCAGTTATTGAACTTTATGCAAGATTCGAGGACAAATATTTTTCAAGAGGGAGGGTATGACGCAAACCTGTCTCCTAGACTAAAGACCTGAATAAAGAGGTCATTAAGTTAGAGCCTTGATTAGGAGTTTCTTAGAAGTTTTGGCTTAATTTGGTTTATTTGGTCCTCCAAACAAACATTTGGGCCCAAGTTCAAAATTGAAGAAGATTACTCTAGAGATTTTAGAGCTTCAAGATTACACAACCTCTAGTTGTAAAAATTGAATAGTACTGTAAAATGCATTTTGGGCCTTCTATCTTGGGCCAAGTAAAATAAGATTTTGGGCCAAGTAGAATAGGACTTTGGACCTTGAAGCCCATTAGAAAAAGTGGATGTCCACTTTTGAAATAAGCCTCTAAGAAGGTGCCATGTAGGAAAAATAAGTTCAAGAAGGCCCAACATGCCACTCCAAGTAGGTGACACATGGGAACTTCTTCTCCTAGCTTCTTTCACCATTTGTCCACCTCTCATTAGAGGGGATTAGAAGCTTGGGCTAGAAGCTAGCTTTGCCACATATCACTCTCTTAATGGAGATGATCATTTCCACTCATGGCTTACCACTTGTCAAGCTCTTATTAGACAATTTTTGAGAAACCTGCAACACAAGTCACTTTTTAGTTTATAAATAAGAAGCTTGTGTAATTCAAAATGAAAATTTCAATAATTAATGAAATGCTGGCCAATTTTTGCCTCTTTACTCTTGTTCAAAATGTCTTCTTAGAGTAGTCTCTTTTCAAGACTTACTCTTACTCCCTCGTAGGTCTATTGACCTAACCTCACACCTGATTCACTCCAAATGTCATCTCAAACACTTCAATCCACTACAAACATCAATTCTTCCCTGTATCTACTCCAATTTTCATTCAAACATTAAACGTCCAACATTAAGCACATTGTAGCTTGTAATTGAAGCTAGAATTGCATCATTTCCTATACACTAAAATAAATACATTGCCTCCTAAATTAAATTGATTGATTTTCTGCATTAATTGCTGACACAAAATTATAGCAAATATTTTTGGAAGCTGAATCTTAACCACTGCAGATCCTGTATTATTGATTACGAAATTTGACTATTCAAAATTTGTTTGTACTTTCAACATGCAAATTAACTTGAATGTGAGATTTTATGCATAAGAAATCACAACACTTCACATTAAACCACACAATGCCACATGTCTTCAATGGAAAGGAAGTAAAAAAGCACTAACTGCAAAAGGACTGCCTCAACAAATTTCCAAATCAGGTGTGTCAAGTCCAATATAAATGAAAGTGTGCAGTGTTCTACCTAAAATTTCTAAGTTTGGTGCAGTCAAATAATTATGAAATCAATTCAAGTAAATATGTGTCAATCTGATTGATATTATAAGTAGTGTATTTTGCATGCATTCATCCTACACTGCACCTCACAAACGCTTAAAACATCCTCAAGACTCTGCCAAAAATCACCCACATACAACCATGGCCTTATCAAGCAATCCCAGAAAAAATAGTCAACCAAACCATGGGTTCTAGGAGGTTTGAACCTACTGAAGCTGGGCACTTAGAAACTTGGTTCTCTAATGATCAAGACCATATAGAAACCTATTTTTTCGAGTATAGCAGAAAAATTATCAACAACCTGAAGTACCTAAGAATGTCCTAGTTGAAGGAGGAGAAGCAGTTGCAGGTGATGAAATTTCTAAAACATTAGAAGCTGGACAAGTTTCTAAACCTTAGTAGAAAATTTTATCCGAATTTAGTGAAAGTATTTTTCACAAACTTGCAAATCGATGGCGAGAAGATGATTTCCCATGTAAAAGGTGTTTACAAGGAAATCACTTCTTTTGTGTAGAAAACTATTGCTAGTTTAAAGCCCACTTGAGTCAAAGTTGGAAAGGGAAACACCACTACTCTAGAGAACTTCAACGAAGTTTAGTTTTTCAAGAGATGTTTGAGGAACCCCAATCCTGCCATGAGGGGATTCCATGTTGGAGGACTAGAAATGAACCCTCGAATCACTGCATTCGTTATTGTTTGACTGATTACACCGAGGGGACGTAATCGTGCTTTCCTAACAGAGGAGGATCTCATACTCATGCACTACATCATCAATAAAGTCGAGGTGAATTGGGTGCATGTGATCAAGGAGCAGATGATCAAATCCAAAAGATTGACTCACTACAGGGTGCCCTATGTTGTTCTGTGGTAAAAATGATTGAACATTTTGGAGTGGAGCTGGATGATGAGCTCACTGAGATGGTAAAGTTGCACCATGAGATGACAGTCGTCACCCTTCAAAAAATCAGGTTGAAAAAGATTAGTGTTGACTATTGGGTCAGCCAAGCTGAGGAAGAAGGTGTGTTTACTGCTGATGAGAATGTTAATGGAGAAGATGGTGCAAGAATGAGTGCAGTTGCTATTGGTGAAGAGATGGTCGTCATTCCTTTCATCCCTCAAGTGGATAAGGGTGAACCACTTTCCAGGTTTGAGAAAATGCTCATTAGAAAGATGGATACATTAACTGTTAAGTAGAGGAATCATCGTGAATTTTGAACTACTTGTTTCCAACACATGAACCTCCAAATTGGTTTATGGCAAAGACCTTGAGGATTAAGTTGCATATCTTTAATTGTCATAGTCATCTCATGATGGTGGTTGTCCTCGTACTTGCCTTCCCTATTTGATGAAGTGAATGGGGAAGAAATTATGTGTGTGTGGTGTGGTTGTTTTGTTGGTTTGTTGGTTTCAAGTTGGTTCTATTTGTTTTCTGTCCAATTTCAAATTTTGTCAATGTTTTTATCAAGAAAATATTCAAGAAGGAGTTCTTGGGATGCTTCCATTGGTTGTTGAATATTCTGCACTGGTTTACATCATCCTCAATAATAGGGAAGACTTCTGCAATTGATTTTTGAGTCTATTTTGTTTCAAATATCTTGTAGAGGTGCTTTTGGGTAAAATAACTCATTCAATTTGTTGATTTTTGTAATGGATTACAGCTTTGCCGGTGTGTTTGCAGTAATTATAGTTTATTGTGTGTGAGTGTAGTAGGATACTGCATGTGTTTTGTGATTCTTGCAAGGTGCAAGAAGGTATCTTGATTTTATAGGGTTTACAAGTAGGAGTGATTAATGAATTTTTATAGCTTGTTTGCAAGGAAGACTGGACGTAACCCTTTAGGAAGACTGAACCAGTATAAACCCTGTATGTTTGATCTCTCTTTTCCCTTAATCTTGATTTGCGATTGACCTACTGGAAAATTGACTCTTTCGTGTAAAAATAAATTAAATGTTTTTGTAATCAATCAATTGAATTTTTTGTTTTGAACAAACTGTATTATGTTTCATAAATCAAGTTACTGGTCATACTATTTCCACTGTACAGTCTTCTTGAATTCAACAGATTTCAATGTAATGAGCAGAACCAAGCAGTAGTATGATCAGTAAGAGATATCACAAGTAACCGCCAATGACACTTACATTGAAAATAAATATAACTTGTAATTGGGGCAACATTATTTGGTCCTCTTTCATTCGTCCTGCCAAATCTTTGGTTTTCTGGAAACTTTTACAATACGGGTTTCCTAGGACATTGAGATTAAAGAACGGGGGTAGTTTTATGCTCTAAGTGCGCGTTATGTGATGCAATCTTGTCTCCAAGACTGTAAATAAGAATAAAGATGTCATTGAGCTAGATCCTTGATGATGCACGCTACCGATCGCGTCCCAAATTAAACTAGGAGGCTTGATTTTGCAATATAGCTAACCTAGGTAATTATTCCAAGGACCACTCAATTGTTCTCTTAAGCTACTGGAAATATAAAATAATAGCACAGGGGGGTGTTGACAAAATACTTAAATTCAACATGGAACTTAAACAAAAACGGAAACACAATTCAAACAAAATTGAGAAATTCAAGTAATGAAAGTCAACCCGGCCTCCATTCGGTTCTCCCAAATCCCTCACTGGCCCTTAAACATAATCTCAATTACATCCATGGTTTAAATAGACTGAAATCCCTACATCTATTTAGCATCCCAAATAATGCACAATCGTGAAGCATTTTATCGAACACCTAGTATGCCAAACCAATGCAATCACATGGTGAGCAACATCATCAATTTAACTTGATTTTGATTCAAGAATATCACAACACATTCGAATCGGACTGCGTTCATTCAATTATAGAGTCAATCCAACTATTAAATCTAAAAATTAGATTAAAACATCAAGTGAACAAGTAATTCCAGAAAGAAATACAAAATGCAAACTTAAGGATTAATGGAAACGGGAGAACCTTTGCGGACCGGATTGAACAAAAGGGTTAGCTACTGATCATCATGGTTGGCATTCCAATTTTAAGTGGAAAGAACACGAAAATAAGAGAAAAAGATGCACCTAGTGAAGAAGAAGCAAGGAAAGAAAGTTGTAATAAAAAATTGTCGTCTAATGTTGGTTGCTACCTACCAAACTGTCTCACTATTTTCAACATTACAATATTAATCATTTTGCACGACCTAAGGTGGCCCAGGCCCACTTCTATGTTTCCCTAATTTGACCACAAATGCACAACTTTGATCTCAACTCAATTGGGGGTTAAATTACTAAGTCATCTTCAATTAATTATTTTCACTCAAAATGTTATCCAGATTTCGTATGCCAACTTCAAGGCTGATTTTGTTCACTTTTTAGTCTGAATTTGCTATTGGGCCCTCTATTAACGTTTGTAGATCTTTGGGTTATATGCAAAACAACATAAAGATCAAGTTAATCCGAGGTCTTAGCAAAAGTTCTGGACAAAATACCAAACATCCTCAAGTTCGGAAAATTTCCAGAAATTTCATCAAATCTGATCAAACTTTCAATTAAAGACCAGTTAGCTCAAATACAAAAAAATGGTCTAAAACCTATTAATTACTAATTGATTTATCATTGTTCTTATCACTATGTAATAGGAAAGTGGTTAAAATAAATAAATATCACTTGATCAAGATATTATTTGGAGGCTTGTTTGGACCTCCAAAGAAACATTTGGGCCCAAGTTCAAAATTAGAGAAGATCACTCTAGAGACTTTGGAGGTCCAAGATTACAAGACCTCTACTTGTAAAAATTGTATAGAGTAGTGTAGAGTTTATTTTGGGCCTTGTATTTTGGGCAAAGTAAAATTGGTTTTTGACCTTGTATTTTTGAGCATACTAAAATAGGATTTTGGGCCTTAAGCCTTGTATCAAAGTTACAAAGGACTTCCACTTTTTGAGGCTTGTAAAAACTCCAAAAAGATGCTAAACAAGCTTAAATAAGGCTCCACATGTGAGACAAGTAGGTTCGACATGGAAGCTTGCCTTCCAAGCTTCTTGTGCCACTTTTCCTCATCTCATTGGAGAGGATATGAAGCTTGGGCTGCAAGTCACCATGGACACATGACACTCTCCCAATGGAGAGGATTGTCTCCACTATTGGCTTGCCACTTGTGAAGCTTCTATTGGATAGTTTTTGAGAAGCTTGCAATACAAGTCATCTTTTAGCTTATAAATAGGTGACTCTTGTAATTAAAAATTTAGATTTTAATAAGTAATGAAATACTGGCCAATTTTTGTATCTTCACTCTTGTTCAAAATCTCTCCTTAGAGTAATCTCATTTTTAGACTTGCTCTTGGTCTCTCTTAGGTGTGTTAGCTCAACCTCACACTAACTCACTTCTAATTTCTATCTCTGCAATCTCCAATACTTTTGTTGCATCATTTCCAATTCACGTTCAAACATCAAATTCTCTAAGAATAAAAACATTGAAGCATGTAATTGGAGCTAGAATTGCATCTTTATACAATACTTATGAGGAGTTTATTTCTCATTTTTTTTAATTTCTTGCTACCTTGTCTATTTGGCCTTGGCTTCAACAAGTCTTTCGTTGGGTAACTTATTCCTCTTCTGTTGATCTTATATCTTTTACTAAGTCTCTTGGAAGTCCTACTTAGTATCACTTTCTCGATTTTGATGATTTGGAGGTGGTGAAAGTATTCTAGATTTCAACAGGGTATAAACATGCATCTAGCCATTGACTCTATAAAAAGGTACATTATAATGTTGTATAATTCTTCTAATAAAACTATGTATGGTGATATTTCTAAATTTTCTATCTTGAAGGTCTTTAGTATCAGCATGAGGTCTAGGAAGGTTTCCCAACCTATCTAGGTAGTTTAGGACTTCCCTTTGCCTGATTGGTTTAAAGTCAACACTGGTGTTGCTAGAGCTTCTTTTGGTCTTACTGTCTGTACTGGGATATCTAGAGAGATCATGGGGGAGTATGTTAGAGGGTTTTTGTCCTTTCCTAGGGTTTTAGTCTTCTCTTTTTTTAGAGTTTATGAGAGCGATCTTAGTCATTGAGCATTTAAAGAGATTGATTATAGGCATCCATAGATGGAGAGTGATTCTACCTTGGTTAGTCAAGACTTTTCTTCAATCTAGCGTGTTCCTTGGTACATCAGAATTAGATGGAAGAAATATTTGTCCTTTTGTAAGAGATTGGGTTTAAAGTTTCCCATATTTTAGGACGGGTATTCATCATGCTAATACGCTATTTTCTTTAGGGCTGGTTAATAGGCTTGAGTTTTCCTGGAATAGTAATAGGTTAACATCCTTTCTTCAATTTCTTTTTTTTGATAATAGTTTTAAACTTTATGTTTCGTTTTCCTTAAGCTGTTTTTGGGCGTTGTCTTGTTTTGCTTTGCATAGGTTTCGCTTAGTACTCTTATGTTTGCTTATTCTTTTCTTCATCTTTTATGATATGTCTCATTTGATGACACATGATTGATGGAACCTGAGGTGTCAGCCTAGCTGGGATGCTAGGTTTCATAGTGATGCCTAGCATATGTTTTATAAAAAGGAACTATAAATGATGGATTATAATTAATGACCTAAAAATTGCACTTATTCATGAGTATATGGTGCAAATATATATATATATATATATATATCTCCTCTGTAATGAAGGAGTTGGTGATGTATATTTAGGTTTCAACTTTTTTGTTGCCTAATGGATTAATAAGTTGAGGGTCCATGAATCCATACACATCATGTTTCCCCTTATTAATGCACACTCGAAACATATACTTACAAATATAATCAAATCCAAGGGTACTAGCATAATGAAGGTCATCAATGACATGTTCAATGCATGATCGGAGATGTGAATAAAACTAGTATCACTCGAGTTTTTGGAACAAAAGTGCATGTCAAAGTAGAGGTGAATATAATCAGCTCACAAATTTGAATACAAACAACTCTCCAACAAGTTATGAGACAAAAGGGCTCAACAGGTCACATAAAACTTCCCTTATTAAAAAACAGATGAATAACAATGTACTATAGTTCCAATTCGGAAAATGGCTCCTAGAATCAAAGTCTTGCTTTCTTTTTGTCAAAAACTCATTAAGATCACTCTTGATTCTCACTTTTGTTAATCTATGTATGTGTCTCAAAAACACGTTGTCTGCACTTCTTTTAATTGTTTTCAAAAATAGTTATATAAGTCACTTAAGATTTAGTGAAAACAACCAATTAAAAACCAGTTTAAATCGATCTACTTTGCTAACAAAATTTTCAGCTTATTGATTTTGAAAAACAATCTCTTATAAAAATCAATACACCATTTTTACTTCAAAGTAGTGATTATATTAGTTCCAGTTTAATATTTTAAAACTTTTAAAAATCTTTTATAAACTTTTAGAGCTCATTTAAATTATTTGAGATAAATGCACATGAATCATTAACACACACACACACACGAACACACACACACGCACACGCACATGCACACTTACATGTACACACACACTCACACGCACATACACACACACAAACATGAATGCAACTAAGCGCCAATTTTTTTAACAGTCGCACCCGATGCCATATAAATTTTTGTTTAGTTTTTGATGTAGACCTAAACTGGTGCTTGGGTAACTTTGTGGCGCTCGACCCAAATGGGTAAAAAAATGAAATGTTGGAGCTGGGGTCCAGCCCCATTTGTACGAGGGGTTAAGCCTGTCGAGGATGTAGATGCTGATGATGCAGAGAAAGGAAATCATATTCTATAATAATCAGGATTTGTTGGAAAATAAACCTTTGGAATATTGTATTTTATTTTGTTCTTTAAATTTCATATTTCAAATTTCAGTTTTTATTTTACAGATTTTATTTTTCTCTTTAAATTCCAGTCTTTGTTTTAATTTTTAATGATAATAATTTGTGTAACTTGGTTATATGATAATTATGAGGCAATTGGTTTATAACGTAGAGTAAAATATTATCAATTTCTAATGAGAAAATTTTGTGTGTTATTGCTCTTTGATACCTTTGAAATAATTATGTGGGTTTTGTTATGAATTTAGTTTGTAGTTGCTCTTGTGTTTGTGATGATAAAAAGTATCTGGTAGAAATGATGTGGCTACTATTAGGATCATGATACCGAGGTGAGATTTTGAGCTTTATTATTTTATTCTGTAAGTACTATCACTTTTGACTCATTGTTGACTTTGCTTGAATTCCTTTACTAATTCCTTCATCTGCATGTTCACAAATTATCAAGGACATTTTTTTCTTATTTTTTTTGCTAAAGACAAATAGTTAACTCTTGTTTTGAAAAGATAAAGCCCTTTATGCTTTTGGCTTTAAAATTCTTTTTAATTGAAGTCTTTTGATTATCCAAAAAACGGAACAAATTTTCTTCTTAGCCCAACCGCATTACAACCTAAAAAAAAGTCCCTGATATGTTGCATGGTTTTCAACACGGTTGGCATTTGAAATGAAAAGAAAATTTATATTATCAGAAACTAGTGGTAAAAGCAAGACACATAATATCCTAAGACACTAGTGTGCTTGAGTGAAACACTTTTTATGGTGAGGAATGATATCTTTAGTTGTTCATTAACACTATTTTGCCATTATTATATGTTACATTTACACTATGAGCACCATAATTGATTCTTGATAGGGAAACACTTTTCCTTTTTTGTGGTTGATTTGAGCTAGAGCGTACATGTTTGATTTTTGAAGTGATGGTGTGAATTTTATCTCCGAGTTGTTAACATTATTGATGAGTAGTTTGATTTGCGTCAAGTTACCTTTGCTTGAGGACAAGAAAAATTCTAAGTTAAGGGAGTTTGACAACAAATATTTTTATCATATTTTGAACCCAATTTTAACCATGAAATCCACTCTTTCTAAACTTAAACCCTGCTTATTTCCTAATTTTATTATGTTTATATTAATAAATTGATTACTTATGTATGAGAATGATAAGTTGTACTAATATTACTTATTTTTCCTAAAAGGAGAACAAAAAGCACTAGAATTAAAGAAAAAGATTGAAGCCCGAAAAGAAGGATACACAAAAGGCCCATGAATAAAGACAAAGGATAGGAGACTCATAAATTCAATGATTCGTGCCTGACACCATGGAAGTTGTGTGAGGCCGAGTTGGATTTGGGCCAATGTAGGATGAGCTTAGCCTGATGCCACTTAAGTTGAGCAAGGCATGAATGTCATTTCAAAAATATATTTGTTGAATGTCTGTGTTAGGGTTTAGACATAGAGTCAGAGGTGAAAAAGGGTCAGTCTTGGACGACAACTATAAGGGTTTTGGTGTAATCTTCTTCTTCCACTGTTTATCTTATAAGTTTAGGGTTCTCATGTCTATTAGGAACTAAACCCATTATTGTTGTGGTTAGATTAACCTACCAAACTCTTATGTAATCAATATTATGTTTATATATATGTCTTTTCCTTTCAATATTAGCATTTCAATTTTGCGCTTAATGCATGTTGTGTTGATTCATGGCTTTGACACTTTGATTCTAAAAGTGTATTGAAATATTATTAGTAATCAGGATTTGAATTGGAATACTTAATGAAAGCCTGCATCTAGACAGAGCATGATTCGTTTGTTGTCTTAAACCCTTATACCAAAACAATTCCTTTTTATGTAATTGCTCAAGAGATTGACGATTAATAGGGAAGCTTAGGCTCATTCACTTAAGACATTAGGGTTTGATATTATAGTGAGTTGACATTGGTATTAGTTAACACTAGCAGAAAATTGAGATTTTAGGACAAGATACAACATCAATTAAAAGGGAACAACTGTAAATAAAAACGCAGTGACAATTTTGTAAATAAATGAGAACATATTACATCAGTTAAGGGGTAACCGATGTAATAGGACTCATTCTACATCAGTTTCTAGATACAACCAATGTAGAAAACAATCCAAGAAAATCTCACTAAAAACTTGAAAAGCCAATTATGTGCACTACTTATTACATTAGTTGTTGCTCCAACAGATGTAAGAAAGTAACTTTCTACATTGATTGTGAGCTCCAACCGATGTAGAAAGTGGATTTGCATGCTGAAATAAAATATACAATTTAGCGTGTAGTTATTACGTTGATTGTTTTAGCAACTGATGTAACAAATGTGTTATTAAACCTAGCATTCTCATTGCTTTTGCTATTTGTCTTTCTCTCGCGTTGCTTGAGTATCTGGTGTTTGCTTTCTATACTGCTTGCATTCTTTGTTGCTTACGTACTCATTGTTTTCACCCTCATTTGTTTCCTTTGATGGTAGCCTTCATCCACTTTGCTTTATTTTGCATTTTTAGCATGTGTGGTTTAACTTTTTTACATTGACATTGCAGGTCATTAGGGGTACAATAGCAGCGATTTTACTTTGTAGCTTCTCTTTGCAACATGATAACAATCTTGTAAAATTTATTAAAAATAGTTACAAATTACTTTAACCAAATTTTTTAAAAGTAACTTCTTTTAGTGTATATCGATAGTAGATTCTTTACGTCATATAGATTTATCATAGATTTAGAGTTGTTAAAATTTAGGAAGAAAAACCTTCAAATGGACATAACTTCTGATAGATGGCTCGAATTGAGACGCTCCAAAAATGAAAGTTACTCAAAATTAGGGTTCTAGATTTTCCAAAATTTCATTGTATACTATTAATTTTTTATTATTTTATTATTTTTGAGCTATTTTTTTAGATTTTAAGGTTTGATTTCACATATCTATAGCTGTCTAAAACTTCTGAATCTTTTTTTTGTGTTTCCTTGTATGGATTAGAGATTTATCAACCCCTTATTTTTTTTAACAAGAAGAGATATTACATTGGTTGTAAGTAGCAACCGATGTAATAGGGGACTTTTTACATTGATTCTCGCTACAACGGATGTGAAAAGTCCCGTATTACATCGGTTGCTACAATCGATGTAATATCTCTTTTTTTTTATCTTTTTAAATGCTCATTTACATCAACTATATTTATAACCAATGTAATAGGTCTATTTTTTACATAGGTTGAAGAACTGATGTAAAAAATTTTGGACTTTCTATATTGCCTGCATCAACATCGGTTGCGGAACCGATGTAGAATATCTCCCAGACCGATGTCGAATCTCATTTTTTTTACTACTATAAGAAATACAAATAATTGTTTAATGCATGAAAGTGAGGTATAATGAAGTCTAACCTTAACAATATTCATATAATCGATCCTTAGCCTTATTTTGCCATCTTAGATTTGACGTGAAATTAGAAAAATAGGGCCCAAGAAGGGTTGAGTTGGGAGAGACTGCGTTGTATTAGCTCTTCTATGCATCTTCTTCATAAGGCTTTTATTTATCCTTCTTCATAGGCCTTCTGTGTATCCTTCTTCGTGGCTCCAATATTTTTGTCTAAATTTAGTGCTTTATGTTCTCTTTTTAAGCAAAATAAGGAAATGGGTGCAACTTACCATTCTCAGAATCAAGTATATATAATAAAATAAAGAAATAAGCAGGGTTCAAGTTTAGAAAGAGTTCATTTTATGGTAAACATTGGTTTCAAAATATGATAAAAATAATTGTTATCAAACTCCCCTAAACTTAAAACCATGCTTGTCCTAAAGCAAAGGTAACTTGGTACAAATTAAAATTACTCAGCAATAATGACGAACCTCCAAGGCCATGGTTGGACGTGAATCTTGAAACTGTAGATGGATGACGAATTGGCAATGGAATTGGAGCAGTTCAAGGCATGAAAGACAACATGTTTCAATGGAGTAAAGTGCTCAATAAATGGAGAGGAAGAGGAGAGAGTTTAGGCCAACTCTTCAAAGGCTATGCAAGATGTGCTAACCTAGAGACGAGCTCAAACAAGTATGGGCTGGAAAATTTTTAGTACTTCACTATATTCATTCAAGCTAACTTTCAAGGGTTGAATACATCAACATATAGGATTCCAAGTCAGCCAACTTGGAGCTAAAAATGACTGGGAAAGTTCAAATTTAAAAATCCTAGATGTAGAGCAACCAATAGTCAAATGACACTTGTCTCAAGAACGATGGTTGAGGCAGCAATGGTGGATATGGTACCATGTGGAGTGTCACACTTCAAGCTTTGACTACATGCACAAAGTGTGAGGGCTGCACATTCCTTGCTTGGCCAAGCTTACTATTTGATGACCAAAGTTGCTTATGGTTTCAATTGGGCTTAAATGAAGCCCAATTTGATACTCTAGGTGACTCTCTATCTTATTTTTTGTCCTATTGTAGGTCTAAAATACAAAGCCCAAAAGAAAAATACAGATGTCCAATACATGGCCCAAAAAGGAAAGTTAAATTACACTACTATTTACAGACAAATCAGTGGCCCAAGTTGATAAGAGCTTTACTTTGCTAGGTTCAACTGAGTTCCACTCTTCTTGGATTCTTCTGGCCATTGCCCTTGTGGTTGGTCTCTTCTATCATCCCCTCCCTCTTGAAGAGGATTTGTCCTCAAATTTGTGGATTCTGCTTCATCATCTGAGCCATCTATAAAAGGATGTAAGTCATAAAAATTAAAGGTAGTGTGGACTCCATACTTTTCAGACAGATCTATTTTATACGCATTATCGTTGATGCATTGGAGGACTTGAAAAGGCCCATCTCCCCGGGGGTTGAGTTTAGACTTCCTTTTTGTAGGAAAAAGATCTTTGTGTAAATGAAGCCAAACCCAATCCCCTTTTCCAAAAATCATCTCCCTCTTTCCCCTGTTGTTTTGTTTGGCATAATTCTCACTTTGTTGTTGTATTTAAATTTTAACCCTCTCATGCAATTTTTGAACAAATTCAGCTTTTAAAACCCCGTCTTTATGTAAAAACTCACGAATTTTTGGAAGGGGTATCAAATCAAAAGGAGTAAGAGGATTAAACCCATACACAACTTAAAAGGGAGACATTTTGGTGGTCTTTTGAACCACTTTATTATAAACAAACTCAATATGGGGAAGGTAATCATCCCAAGATCTATGGTTACCCTTCAAAAGTACCCTAAGCATAGTGGATAGAGATTTGTTAACAACCTTAGTTTGTCCATCTGTTTGAGGATGGCAAGAGGTGGGAAAATTAAGTTTGGTGTCTAATCTTTCCAAGAGTGCTCTCTAGAAATGACTGACAAATTTAGGATCTCTGTTTGATACTATGGACTTAGATAACCCATGAAGCCTAGCTATTTCTCTAAGGAAGATTTTTGCTATGTTTCTTGCATCATCTACTTTGTGGCAGGGTATGAAATGTGTCATTTTACTTAATCGCTCAACTACCACAAAAATAGACTTAAAACCCAATTGCGTTCTAGGAAAGTCCATGTTAATATCGACTCAAGGGCCGCAAGCAACAGGAAAAGGAGTATACAACCCATGAGGCATCACTTTTGACTTAGATTGTAAACATGCAATGCATTTGTGACAATGCCTCTGAACATCTCGTCTCATATGGGGCCAAAAGAATCATTTTTTAAGCACATTCAGAGTTTTATCAACTCTGAAATGACCCATGAGACCTCCTTCATGGATGTCTTTCACAAGGAGTTTTCTAGTGAACCTTGGGAAATACAAAGTTTTCCTTCTTTAAACAAAAACCCCTCAGACACATAGTAACCTCCCTGTGATTTTGAGTGACACCTAACAAAGATGGTGGAAAGTTCAGAATCTTGGCTATAAAGGTCATGAATATGTTCAAATCCAAGAATTTGGGCTCAACGTTTAAAAAATAATGCATGCCTACGAGACAAAGCATCAACTACTATCTTTGATTTTCCCTTCTTATACTTGATCACATATTGAAATTGTTCTAAAAATTTCATCCACTTTGCATGTCGTTTCTTTAACTTATGTTGACCCTTCAAATATTTAAGTGACTCATGGTCACTATGAATGACAAATTCTTGGGACACAAGATAGTGTTTCCAAGTCTGAAGGGCCTTGACCAAAGCATAATGCTCTTTGTCATAAGTGTGGTAGTTGAGGGTGGCACCATGAAGCTTTTCATTGGAATATGCAATTGGGTGACCACCTTCCAACAACACAACACCTATTCTAACTCCCGACACATCACATTCTAGCTCAAAGGTTTTAGAAAAGTTTGTAAAAGCTAGAACGGGTGCATTGGTGAGTAAAGTCTTTATTTTTTAGAAAGTGCTTTCTTGGTTTTCACTCCAATAGAACGTGACGTCTTTCTTTACCAACTCATTGAGTGGTGAAGCTAAGACTGGAGAAGTTAGGCACAAAACGTCTGTAAAAACTTGCTAGTCTATGAAAACTCCTAACATCCCCCACGTTCTTTGGAGTGGGCCAATCTTGTATGGCCTGGATTTTTCGCGGACTCAACATGAACCCCTTTTTTGTTGACAGTGAAACCTAATAAGACTACACTATCAACACAAAGAGTGCATTTGTCCACATTGGCGATCAATTTACTTTTACTAAGGATTTCTAACACAAACATTAAATGTTGTACATGAGACTCAGCACTACAACTATACACAAAAATGTCATCAGAATAAACGACTACAAACTTACCTATACAATCCCTAAGGGTATGATTCATAAATCGCATGAACGTACTAGGTGCATTAGTAAGCCCAAAAGGCATTACCAACCACTTGTATAGTCCAAATTTGGTTTTGAAAGCAATTTTCCACTCATCACCCTTTTTTATTCAAATATGGTGATATCCACTTTTCAAATCAATTTTGTAAAACACGGTGGACCCATGCAGTTCATCCAACTTATCATCAAGTCTCGGTGTCTATATTTTGTTGTGATGTTATTGACTGCTCAACAGTCGCAACACATCCTCTATTTTCCATCTTTTTTTGGCACCAATAAGACAGGCACAACACAAGGACTTAGGCTTTCTTGAACCCATCCATTTTCCATTAACTCTTAAACGTGGGACTCAATCTCCTTTGTTTCTTCAGGATTTGTTCTGTATGTTGGTCTATTAGGTAGACTAGCTCTAGGAATAAATTCTATTTGGTGTTCTATACCCCTAAAAGGTGGAAATCCTATAAGAATTACGAAATACATTACCAAATTCTTTTAAAAGGTTTTCAACCAAATGAGGTAAAGTCCTAAGTTCAGAATTAGTGGAAGAATTGCAGTGAGTGTTCCTTTACAAAGAAAGAGGTATGGAGGTTACTCAATGAGGAGAATGTGTTTTAAAGATTTGTTTACAGAATGATTCTCCTTTTGAGTAACCTCGTGGGAAGGAACACCAAGCTCCAATACCTTAGACTCATTTTTAAGCCTCGTGTTTGAAATTTTTGGTCTTCTTTCTTTTTTTCACTATCAATTTTTTTTCATTTGAACTTGATCCTCCAATACCTGAATGGGTGTCAGGGGATGAAGTACAAATTTTTTCTTTTTATCGGTGAAAGTAATCTTGTTAGTCAGACCGTTTATACAGTTTATAATTTATTCACTTTACTTATTCTATTAACTAAAAAAAAAATTCAATTAAAGTATACAACTTATATAGAATTATATTGCTTTAATATAAATGAAATGCATACACTCTAACTATCATTTTTTTAATTAGACAATTTTATCTCTTATTAAATTAAGAATAACCTTCTAAGTGTACAGTAAAAGTCCATAACTAGACACACAAATATCCACTCAAGGATTTTTATTGCGCAAAGAATAATATTGGTTTTTCTATATAGTCAAAATATTGCAAGTAAAGAGAGTAATTTAATCAATTCAAATTCTTAAAAAAATTTATCCTTTTTTATTTCAGAACTAGACTTTAACTCAATATCAACTTTTCCACCACATTTATTCAAAATATTATTACTATACTTTTTTTTTATACTTAGCATGACAATATAACCTTTTCTAAATTACACTTCCCCAAAACTTGAATCACATTAAGAATCATAATTTGCTTGCTCTTTGTACTCAAAGTAAGGTAATCAATTCATTTTTCCAAGGGTAAAGGTTTGGGAATGAAAGAAAAATCTTTAAAAGCTCAAAAGGGACACAATTGTTAATTTTTTGGCTCAGTTTAAAGTGAAATAAACAAAAAATTGGCCTTGATAATTTGTAACATGCAAATGAATTAGTTAGAAATGAAAACTCAAGCAAGTCAATTATGAGTCGAAAGTCATAATACTTAGTGAATTCAACTTTGAGGCTTAAAATCTCACCTGGATATTATCGACCCCAATAGTTGCCACGCCATATATGTCGATTGCATTTTTCATCACAAAACACAAGAACAACCACACTAACTTTCCAACATAAACCACATTTTAATTCACATATTTGAAGAAGCAACAACACACATAATTTTCTCATCTGAAACAGGTAAAATTTACTCCAAGTCATATATCATAATTATCACATAGCCAAGTTACAAAAAAAAAATAACAATGAAATTTTAAAAGAACAACAATAAAATAAACTAGAAAAATAAAAACAAAATAACACAAAAAATGAAACCCAACAATCAGCTAAATGTCTCTAAAGATTTGGTCCGTAGCATTATCTCCTCCATCATTAGTTACAAACTCACCCCTCCTACAAATGGGGCTAGACGTCAGACCTAAAATTTCATTTTTTTTTTACCCTATGGCCTTAAGGTTGCATCAGGTGCTAGTTCAGGTTTGCACCTCATCTTCCTGTTCCCTCATTCTCATTTTACCATCATCATCCTCAATTATTACCTTAGTAGTCTTCATGGAAAGTCTGCGAAGGATCAAGGGAACTTGTATGTCTTTTTCCATCTCCATAACAAAATAATCTAATGGAAAGGTGAAATTTCCTACCTTTACCGTCACATCTTCGACCACCCCATAAGGATATTTTATCGATTTATTAGCAAGTTGTAATGTCATCCTAGTAGGGCAAGCCTCCATGTTTCCAATCCTTTTCATCATTGACAACAGAATTAAATTGATACCAATCCCCAAATCCAACAAAGCTTTCTTTACAGGTAAATCAACTATGATTATTGGAATAGAAAAACTACTAGGATCCTTAGATTTGAGGGGCAAGGATTTTTGAATAATAGCACTACAACCTGCCTCTAGTTTTATGGTCTCTTCATCAACGAACCTCCTCTTCTTTGTTAAGAGATCCTTCATAATTTGGCATATATGGGCATTTGCTCTAAAGCTTCTACAAAAGGGATGGTGATGTGCATCTGCTTCAGAATTTCCTTTAATTTAAGGAATTACTTTGTTGTTTCCTTCTTGGAAGGTGTAGGAGGATAAAGAAGCTTCTTTACAAATGAAGCTCTCACCTTCTTTTCTATCTCTTATTCTTGTTTATTTTTTTCTTTATTTTCTTTTCCTCTACTCCACTCTCAACACTAAATTTTTCTCTCTCTAACTCATTCATCTTATCCACATCACGCTCAACTTTTACTCTCTCACTCAACCCATTTTCCTTCCCACTTGAAGTGACAATCGCCCATACATTGTTCTTTGGGATTGACTTGGGTGTTTGCTGAGAATGAACCACCATTATGGCTTGCCATCTGCTTAGCCAATTGACCAACTTGAATCGCCAGATTCTTTAGAGAAACATTTGTATTTTTCTGATTCTAGAGAGATAATTCCATGAACTGTTGAACAATATCTTCAATCTTGTTGAGTTGTTCATACGTTGGTAGATGTTTTGCTGTTAGGATCCACTTCCTAATGCTCCACTATAATTTTGTCTCCACCCTTGATTAAAGAAATTAGGAAAAAATTTGTTTAAGAATTGTTACCTTCCTTGATTCTCCATGTAATTTACTTTTTCATTTTCAGAACCATTGGCAATTGGAAATGTCCATTAGAACGTTTTCCTCCAAAAAAAAAGAAAAATCACATCTCAACACTGGTTGAGCGAGAATTGATGCAGCCTGTATGGCTTGTAACTGTTGAGGGAGTTTAGCCATCTATTGGTTCAAAAACTCTATCTGCTGGGATAAAAGTTTGTGTTGGGCTAAAAGTGCATCTTGAAATTTTTTCCTTTAACACTCCCATTTTCTTGATGACAAAATCAATCATTATAATAATCTCCTCTACAATTTTTAACAATATTAAACCATAAAGAGAGGCATCCATAATCATCTTTGTTTATGTTTGGAGCCCATTTTAGAAAATTTGCACCTATATTTCTCCTTCAAATCCATGGTTTGGGCACTTCCTCAACAAAACTTTATATTTCTCCCAGACCTCACATAAAGGTTCATCAATCTGTTGAACAAAAGTGGCTTTGACTATCTTCGCCCAATATTTTTGGATGGAGGGAAAAATGGAGATAAAAATCTTGTCTCCACATCCTTCCATAAAAATCTTGTCTCGACATCATTCCAAATAGTTAGACTTTGATTAGGTTGTGATTGAAGCCAAGCCTTGGCCTTTTCAGTTAGAGAAATGGAAGCAATCTCGGTAACAATGCCACGTCTATTCCCTATCATCCCAAATGCACCACACAACTCATAGAATGTGTATAAATGAGAGTGTGGGTATTCATGATTCATGCCCACAAATTGTTGAGAACTTATTAGTTGTGAGAGAGCGTACTTTATCTCAACAATATTCTCATTCATAGAGGTCCTCACAATACTAGAAAGGTCTCTAGAGAAAAAACACTAAAATAACACGTTAGTCCAAATAATTACAAATTTGAAAAGAAAATTTTTAAAAATAACTCATAAAACAAAAATTAAAAACAAAAATAGAAAATAAAACTAAAAATTGAGTCTAACAAAATTATAAAATTAAAATTGATATGTGTTGGAACATAAGTCATTAACAATGGTACCAAAAGCTTGTTAACACCTTTTGCGTTCAATGGCAAGTGCATCAATCGCTCATGTAGCAAGTAATAAATATATCATTCTCTCCTAAGTGACTCGTGTAATACACAACAATAATTACAATTATAATAAAATTAGACCACAAAACAATTCCACAATTTGATTGATTGGTGCAAGAAAATAAATTATGAAAAATAAATTAATTATTTTTATGAATTTATGTCAAATCTCAGATAGCAGAATAAGGTTAAGGATATGAAATGAATATAGTTAGGATTAGACTTCACCATACCCCACTCTCATGCATAAAAACAAATACCAACGATATTTATCAATACCTTTAGAGTGTAAGTGTCAATCTATGAATCAATCCAAAGGCATCAAATGCATAACTAAAATACCAAGATCGAAAAGAAAAGACATATATATATATTTAATTCCTCATAATCATGAGTACTCAAAACATACAAGATGAACATTAGAAGAAGATGATTACACCAAGAAACTCTAAAGTTGTCATCGAAGACTGATCTTTTTTCACCTCTGGCTTTGTATAAACCCCTAACACACACTCAATAAATAGATTTTGAATGACATTGATGTCTGACTCAAAGTGCAACTCTTTCTGCACGACTCAAGATCCAACTCGCGCCCAACTCAACTCCAGTGACAGTAGGGGTGACTGCATTATATTAGCTTCTCTTCTATGCACGTTCTTTATGGGCAAATTCAATGCTTTTCTATTTACTTTTTAAGCAAAATAAGAAAAATTAGTACAACTTATCATTTATATTCAAGTAATTAATTATTAAGAAAAGCTTAATAAAATAAAGAAATAAGGAAAAAGGTTGATTTAAATATAAAAAAAAAAAGAGTGAAGTTTATGTTGTAGATCACCAATTATATACTACCTAAAACTAGGTGGATTGAGTTAGAGTTAAATTGTGACGTTCGAGTTACTAAGCTGAAAAAGAAAGTTGCGACTACGAATTATAAATTTTGGCACAAATGAGAAACGTAGGATCTAACCCCAAGATTCTCTGTTAGCAGCCACTGTTGGCATTCCATATGTTACTAGCCGTAATATTAAAGCTTCTCTTTGGCATTTTGGTCAGAACAAGGTTAGGCACCTGAAACTTCTTGAATGTACGGTCCAACCTGTTTGGAAACCTCCTCATATGGTATCATAAATCTTCGTCCATCCTCTCTCAGTATCGCTTTTCTTCTTTTGGATTGTCATGCTTTTCGGTTGAAGGCAATTCTTTCGGCTCATTCTTGGGTGTTTTGCGAACTTATGCATGGTAAGCTTCCAACTGAAGAGAAACTCATTTTATGGGCATGTACTGTTGGTTCTATATGCACTGTTTTTTGCAAATATGAGGAAACTATTCATCATTTGTTCTTTAAATGTGACACTACTTTTTGATTATGGAATTGGTTCAAGTCTATTTTTTCAGCGGAACAATTTCCTCGAGAATTGTTGATTGTGTGGATGAGATGGAAGATGAGAAACTCCGTTAAATTCCAAAATCACTCCATATCGTAGGGTCATGCAATTTCTATTATTTAAGGCAGAAATACACACCTTTGGAAAAGCCTTAAAATTTATAAATTATCTTCTGTGAGAGATTTCAGTATTATCAAATTCTTTCGTACCCATATTACACCGCCGAAAGCCCCAAAACTTATTGAAGTCAATTGACACTTTTCGAAAGCTAATTGTGTTAAATAATGTAATACTGTCCGGTGCTTCATAGGGTAACTTGGGTTCGATTGGCTGTGGTGATACTTTTGAAGATTATAATGAGAATTTTCTCGGAAGTTTTTCAGTTTATATTGGTATAAATATGACCCTCTTATTAGAGATTTTGAATGTTATTTTGACCATTGAATATGTGGAGAATGTTTGTTGGCATATATAACGGTTGATTGTGATTCCGTATTAACTCTAAAAGCCTTCAGAAAGGGCTTTATTGTTCCTTGAATCCTTTGTGCTAGATGGTGGAAATATATGGACTTTTGTAGTTCTATATCTTTTAGATCTTCTTATATGTATATTGAAGGAAACACTTATGCAAAATAAACTTGTAAATTTTAGATTGGATGTAAAAAAAAAAAAAATAAATTCATTGATTAGTTTTTTCCTTTTTGTTTTGATTTTGTCCCATGCTTCTATTTTGTATGCTTTTTCTCTAAATAACTTTTTGATGTGCTGCATATCATTTAAAAAATTAGTACTACACTAACTGAAGTTTAGTAGTATTTGCCCTTATATATATACATATTCTGGTTTGGGTTTAGTGTATAACATGAGTTATTTGTTCCATACATTTATAAGTAATAGAGACGAATCCTAAATTATCATAAATACAGATTAATATAGCCTAAACGAATAAAAATTGTTAAATTAAGAAAGAAAAATGGTATAAAACGGCATAGGATTCATTCTTGAAGTTATTAATACTTCGTCCATTTCCTTTACTTTGTTTTTTGGAAAAATAAAAAAAAAACATAATAATTGTTTTAGCTTCAATTAAATATTTCTAAGATTTCTTATTGTTCTATTTTTAGTTTTTTCGAAAAAGAAATCAAGTAGTTAATGATCTCTTAAACATTGAAAAACACAATTAAATAGGAATTTTTTATTAAAAAAAGGAGAAAACATTTCACTGTATTTTGGGAATTAGAGATAGCTGTTCTTCACAGTATGTACATTACGTAGAGATGTTAGAGAAGTAATCAGACACAAGCACACAAAATTAAATAGATGTAATGAAAGCTCTATTATTCTTTGTATTAATAAAATATATTCATGCATAAGATCAATGCCTCTAGGTGCTAGCTATGACAACAGTGTAAGGCTAGCTTCTGCTTATAAATGGCGTATTATTAACTAGTACAAAATATACCACTATTTGGGGCACTTTATTTTTACTTTTAGTAGATATTGATATGTATTTGTTAAATCGGTAGTGTATTAATCAATTCCTTGAGGTTCATATATCACGAGCTTCTGATTTGTCTACTTGGCTTTCCTCATATTCAGTGACTATACAAGGAATCCAAGCACCAGCAGTAGTAGTCAGACCTTGATATTTCCAGCATTTGTTCAGGACTCATTCTTTCAAGCTCACTTTGCCTCCACGAAGCAAAATTGTTCCTGTTCTGGGGATCAGACACCAAAGGGTAATCCTGTGTTCTGTGTACTTGGGACCTCATTCTCATGTAGAGCCTCATAGTTGCAACACAGTCATCATAAGGATCCTGAATTCCAACTTGAATGTCATACCTGCATATATATGTGCCCCAAAATCTTAGAACATTTATGGCTGATGGGCATTTATCAAATTGCATCTTGTGTTTTACAGTGAAGAAAATTGTGAAAGAAACTTGCCCAAGATATGTTTGCGTTAAGTACTTGAGGGAGTTGCTGAGCTTGCTCGTTTTCATCAGAGGAGGGTATTTTGCAGTATCCCTGATTATTCAATAAGGACTTTTAAGTCAACATATGAATATGAGAGTATTAAATTAGAAAGAAACCGTATATTTGTTTCAGAGAGGAGTAAAGAACTTAAAATAAGTAAATTAAGTTATACACTACTAGTGACAATAAAATAATTATACAAGATGTCATCTTTGTCAGCAGTGAAGTTTTTGCACACTGTAATGCGTAGGGTCTAATGAAAAGTGTTATTTAACTTTCCTTAAATAAAGTTACAAGTATTTCTGAAGAGAATATTTGACTGAGATATGTAATAGACAACCTATGCTGCATGTTCTGCTTAAATGTTAAATTGAATGATTTACCTTATTTTTTCTGTTCGATATTCTATTTGCAAACATTCAAGGTCATGATCCAAACCATGTCCCACAAGAATCCTGGCTCTTCCTCCTCTTGCCCGTATTGTCCACATAGGTTCACCGTTGCAAAGAAAATCTTGAATCCTCCTTTGAACTTGTCTCATTGGCATTGCATCCCTCAGGTATTCTGGTCTAATGCCTGTTGTCTCATACCTGTCAATGAATCAGTAGCTCCATTCACCACAGCAGCTATATATATGGTTAAACTCTTCAAAAACTAAGGAAGTTTAATTGTCCCACCTGTAGTTGGTGACAGGAATTGGTGGCTTCACATAAGAATGGAATATTATGTTCTCATGCTCATCAATTAAGCACACTCTTCCACAAAGATCCAGCGAGCCATCACTGCCACCTCCAACCATTTTACATGCTAATGCAACTACTTGTGGTCCTCTTACTCCACCACTCATGGCCAAATTATCACGAAGTCCCAAGTTTGAAAAGCGACCAATTATTCCCTGTAATAATGTGCACCAAAAGTTAGAAATTCGCACTGAATAATTCTAAAATATTTTCAATTTTTTAATATTAATAATAAAAAAATATACATTTAATGCTTTTATGTATTAACTGCAGTACATATGTTTGATTTAAGAGGAAAAACATTAATTAGATAATGTTTTACGAGGATATCTCATTTGCAAAATATATAGTTAATTCAAAGCCAAAAATTGTACATTGATTCCAGAGTGTTGGCATTTATCTTGGTGAATCCTGCGAGTATTAGGGCTGTCAAAGACTTTCAAGCAAAACTTGCACCCTCTATAGGCAAATATATCTCTGCATTCCTGCTTCGGCAAAGGACCTGGAAAAGCAGATTGAGTCTCATAAAAAATTCACAATGATCAATTGATAATTATCTATTCATGAATATGCAAACTCCATTATTTCAATTTTCTCAAGAGTTATTAAGAAAGATTATTACCTATAAGATGTTCCCTTAGAGACTCAAATGACCTGCAGTGTTTCCTGCAAATGCCACAGGTTGGCTCATGAACAGAATGGTATGAGATCCTCATGTGCTCCACAAGGTGCTCCAGTTTGTTGAACTGTCGGTAGCATGCTGCACACTTATTCCTATAGTAACAAAATATGTGTATGTCACTTACATGTGAGTGTTAACTATGACTTAAGATGCACATGCACCCTTGCATATGTGATGTGTGTGCTTGTGCATGGATGTCAGAAACAAAACCTGTGAGTTTCTGCACTCTCTAATCTGCAATCCATAACTCTTTACAGTGATGTGTGTTGAGAAAGAGTTGGAGTTGAGGTCAAAGCTAGAGTGGAATGGTATTTATAGAGAAAGGGTAGAGGTAGGAATTGGCCAACTTGCATAAACAGACGATTCCTGAAGGAATTATTCAGTATATTAATTTGGGATTCCCCTTTTACTTTTTCTTTATCTTTGGCCATGCTTGCTTACTCTCCTCTACCTTGCAGCTGAGTTTGTTGGCAGGGTATAGCATTCTTTGCATTCGTAATGATCTATGTAAGTTCCAGATTCTTGGGGTGGGCCAATTCTTGTTGTTTTCCTTCATTGACTTCGGCTGTCACCTTGCTTTAATATGAATTTCATTGTTGGAAACCAAACAACCATTGTTCTCAAACCCATCTCCATATAAATTCACGAAAATGATGTTACATCACGTGACAACCTACTTTATATAATTTATTGAAAAAGTGATTTTTTTATTTCATAGGAAATTATAAAAGGTAAAATAATAGATATAAGGTTGATGTAAAAATCTTTTCCATGTCAATCTTTAAATTCAGGGAGTGACGCCAGTCACTGACCACATACTTTTCTAGAGTCTCTTTTTATCTAGAAAACAAATGGTTGAGCTTCATTTATCTTAAATATTTGAAAACAATTATAAAATAATTTATATGTAATTGTTTGTGTTAAATAAAAAAGGTAATTACATTAAAAGTATAACTATATTTTTGGAATAAAAATTATGATATATATAGTTCCAACTATAATTGTATTAGGAATGATAATTGACGACTCCTTTAAACTTTTACCACCTTCTAACGATTCTTTGTAATAACTTTTTATTCAATAATTTATCTTTAATTTCATATTTTATTATTATTCACAATTGTTAAATGGTAGTATTTATAGAAACTGGAGTAATTTGGGGAAATACACTACGGTTAGAAAAATTCCTTTGCCTTTACATGTGAGAATTAGATGAGGCGTTTTTTCTTTTCCACTGTTTTCTCTTTATATGTTTTTATTTTTTATTTTTATTAGTTATATTCTAAATAAAAAACTTCAACAATACCATGGAAAATTATTACTGTAACTAAGAAGATTGTATAAATAATCTTTTTAAGTACATTAGAAATTTGTGCCATAGCCTGTGAGTTATGTAATCGAACCTTTACTTTAGATAAGCTAGATATCATTTTAGTTATTTACTGATGACATCATTTATTTCTCACTTATCGCGTTTTTTATTACAGTACATACTAAAACCAGAGTTGATTTTGATATTTTACGTGTTTAGGAAGAAAAATATATAAGACTTTCTTATGTACAAGTATCATAAATTATAAACATATATTTCATTAATAATATTTAAACTCAGCAAATAATATATTTTAATCATATCACCAAAATGATGAATTGTAATCTTTATGTTTTCTTTTACAATTACAAAATATTTTCTGCCATGAAAAGTGCATCTTTTGGAAGTTTTTTTAAAAGAATTTATACAAAAGAAATGAAAAGAATAAGATTGTTTTGTCCTGAAGTTATATATATATATATATATATA
>Ga0209700_101647_pt1 | contig 46326 bp, 18 predicted proteins | sample SiratroredBW_FD_187528 | JGI IMG/M metagenome (GOLD analysis project Ga0209700, IMG submission 187528) | Root nodule microbial communities of legume samples collected from California, USA - Siratro red BW (SPAdes) (version 2) | ecosystem: Host-associated > Plants > Roots > Nodule | place: USA...
TACATTTATATTATAATAAAATAAATATAATTAATTCTATAATATACCATAATAATAATAATTACTAAAGTAATAATAAATTTAATAAATTTTTAAAACAATAATAAAATATAATAAAAATAAAAAATTTCTAAGATAATAATAAAAATAAGATAATATAAAAATAAATATTAATGATATTAATATTAAAAAATAAAAAATAATTATAATAATAAAGATAATAAAATTGAATAAAATAATAATAATAATAATAATAATAATAATAATAGAATTAAATTTATCAAAATAATATTATTAACAATAATAATTTATTTTTTATTTTAATTTTAATTTAAAAATAATTTATAATCTTATAATTTCATCAACTAAAATTAATAATTCATTAACTACACTCAACAAATTAATTATTTTTAATTTTAAATTAATTTTAACTACAATTTCATCTATTAAAAAAAATTATCAATCACATACATTACACATTCACAAAATTTATAGGATTTTCACTCAAATCTTATTATCTTTCTCCTAATCCAAACAATCTAATTTTTCATATACTTTCTTCTCAAATCAGCTCAAATTTATTTCCTTATATTTACTTCCTAATCCAAACAAAGTGTTTATATATAAAATATAATTAAATTTTAATCATATAAAAATACTCCTACGTAACATGTTTTTCATATTTATTCAATTAGTTAACAGAACAGATAGTATAAAAGAGGATAAACACTTTTTATTGGCATATGGTTGTATCAAAGGGTTTTCTCAAACAAGTGCATAGGATGTTTCGGTATCAAACTATCGTAATAATTAGGAACATCGAGCATTCTCACCAGACAATCCCCACTTATAAATTGGATTTTTTTCAAACAGTGATAATTTTTTTTTATAAATAATAAAACAAAATAAATTTGTCGCAATCCATATACACAAGAAAGGATAAAAAATAATATAAAGTGGATAATACTAAATAAACTTATTCACTGATTATATATATATATATATATATATATATATATATATATAAATATATAACTGTATAATTATGGAAAATATTAGTTATCACGCGTGTTGAACATATGTAGGGACCAATCACCCCTATACAAAACTATGGTTTTTTTTTATGAGAAAAAAAAATGGTGTTGAGAGGTGGTTAAAATAAAATGTAACTCTTCTCTAGGAGTAATTGTTTATTCGACCCTTCTTCCTGAATTATATCTATTTAATAATAATTTATTAATAAAATATATATAATAATAAAATAATAATTTATTTTAATATTAAATAATTATATTTTAATGCCTGCGGTATCAAAATATCAATCCCAAATTTTAAAGTTCCGAGAAGTAAAGGCGTGGACGCTAATAAATTATTTTTGCTTGGGTTATTAAAGAATTATTTTTGTAGTTTATGATATTTGTTAGCAGAAAGCTAAATAGATTTAGTTCTCTTAGTTTAAAATTTCAATAAAATAATTTTTTATATTTTCTTTACGGGTAAAAGAATATATTATTTCTTTATGATACTTCAATTTAAATATAATATACATGATACTAAAGTATTATTAATATTTAATTATTTAAGAAATTATATTTTAAATTAAATATCAGAATATGTTTAGATATTATAGTTAGGCGTTTATTAAAATGCAACGGATTTAACCTCTTAAACCTAAACTCACCAAAAGGGATTTTAAACAGTGTAAAGATACTAATCATTATGTCATACTTGAAGCGAAAGATTTTGGAAAGAAATTTTTATAAGAAAACAGCTAAAAGATAAGGTACATTCTCCTCCAATTTAGGTATATACCACATAATAGTTCATAACCATTACCAACCCTTAGCATATTATATCACATGATGAGTTGTTTTAATTATTAGGTTAGAAGATTTAGGTCTAGAATTATCAACAACAATTTCGAGAGCCTTGATCCTATAATATACATAATCTTCAAATTAAATTGCAAAATTTATGAAGCAATTGCAGTTGTTAGGATTGTGAGAGTTTACCACTTCTGCCTTTATTTTTTATATAGGTCCATACAACAGCATTTTCTCATATTTGTCTGCAATCTCAGCAACAAATAACACAAATCTTATGGCAATTGAAACCCAGATGATTATTTCAAGTTTAATCAAATTAAATGTATTAATTTATGGCAACGAAACAAAGTATACCAACGTAATATTAATACTCAGGTAATAATTGAAATGAAGTTATAAAATGCAATGAAACATAATATTAAACTCTACTTTATATTTGATAAATTTTAGTTAAATAAATAAAGTATAATGGAATAGCAAGAAAAAAAATGTTGTAATTTTTAATTATACTGAAAATGGTAAGATTAAAAAGAACAAATATAAGATATATTTTATTCGGTCCTGTATATTTGCCAATTTGATGAATATATATTTCCAATGTAAATTCTTATATTGTCATATCATTAATATTATTTTTTAATAACTATTATAACTAATGAAACACAGAAACTATGTGTGTTTATATTTTTATTATACTACTTTATTTTATTGAGATAGAATTTAATTGTTAGTAATAATTTTTATTATATATTAATTCTAAATTTATATTATTTTTAATGTATATATTTATTTACTTTTTTGTTATTTTATTTAAATATAACATATTTGTTAAGAGATTTAAATTTAAGGAGGGATGGAGGAATATAAAAGGATAAAAAACTTGGAAGTTATAAAAAAAAGACATATTAAAAAGAATCAATCTTGGAATTACTTGAAATATACTAATACAAAAAAATAGATAAATGATTTTACATAATATATTAATATTAAAAAATAAAACGTGTAAAAAATTCCTTTTATACATAATTATCGGTATCATAGTTTTACACACTATAAAAACTATTTTATATAATATGGTTCAAAAAAAGCAGTTTTTATATGAAGATATATTTTTAGCTTCATTATTAATAAAAATTAGTTACTACAGTTCACAACAATTTCCAAAGTGATTAATGAGTACTCATGTTAACCATTTGAAAATGAAGCGTAGTTATGAAAATGGATCAAATATACAAACTAAATTTGCTAAGAACCAGTGATAATCAGTAAAACATGATAAAATTACTAGAAAATAAATGACATTCAGAATTTTGTTATTCACACATAATAACTGAAAGTTCCTATATTAAAACTTCTAATGTTAGTTATTAAAATATGTTAACTACCATTAATATATATATATATATATATATATATATATATATATATATATATATATATATATATATATATATATATATATATATTCATGGTAGAAACATATCAAAGGAATAAATGTTTGCTATGAGAGATAAGAACTTAAAAATAACAATTACATTCAAATCTATGGTCCGATTAACTTTATCATAAAAAATACTCACTTAATCTCTAATACGTTCATTTAATGTTCTTTCAATTCTTGAGCGCAATAAACCTTTTTTTTTTCTTTAATTTCTATTCAAACAAGTCACTAAATTTTATGTGATGAGGATGTTAAGGTAGTGAGGACACTGGATGTGTAGAGAAGGTAGTGATGAGAATTGGTCATGCAGACAAGATAGTCAAGCATAGAAAGGAAAAATAAGAGATGAGATAGAGAGTGGAGGATATGCGAAATAAGATAATATTTGATTCCCAGTGTAATACAAAAGAAAGATAAGAGTAAAAAGAAAAAAAATGAAAACAGAAAAAATAGATAAGAAAATGAAGTCATAAAAACTAAGAAAAATTATTAGAAAAAGAGTCATGTAACTATTTTTAATAAGAAATAAAATTAATACTGTAGATTTAAATATAATTGTTAACCTCTCTTTATCTATAAAATAAACATTTCTTTTCACCTGTTATGTTCTCTATATTCATAACGTAAATTTATTTATTTTTATTTATTATCTTTATCTTGTAAAATATATGGCATGGTAGTTTTGTATGTTAATTTACAAATATCTATCTTATCTTTATTACTTTATAGTATTTTATTGAGACTAATCCTTAAAAAATTATTAATTAGTTTTGTCATTATAAATTTAAATTTTTTGAGAAATGGTTTTTATTATAAATTTTTCCTTGTTATATAAAGTGCGTCTAAATATATCATGTTTTATATTATTTCGGAATGATTTTAATACTATATGTTTATATTATATTGTGATGGTAATAAAACGATAGAAACCATTTTAATACAAGTTTAATTTTTTTTTAAGTAGCTAAACTATTGTAATTTCTTTCGGAAGGACTGAAACAAATTTTCTCCTTGTGTACATAAAACGTGTAAACTTATACTACCTTTATATTCAATTCATAACAAAAAAAAAATTATGAACTATGAATCAAAATATAGACCAACTTTAACTAGTGTTTAACTATACCATTTTCATATCCTTCAACTAATTTAATTTTCTATAATAATTTTTTTTATTGGCATATCAAGTTCTAAAGACTTCAGAAAAAGTTTACTATAAATGCAATTAGTACAATTACATGATATCAAAATTAATAAAAATATTTGAGTCTGAAAAAAACACATATCATTAATTCATCACTGTTCGACCACAGACAGACATCCAATCATGAATGTGTGTCACCTATTCACTCACCATTGATCTAATGTTAAATAATAGTTGAAATATCGATTTAGCATATTAGTAATTTTTCACATTTTTGACAATAACACCGAAAGAAATCTTGGTAGCTACTATGCATATAAGCATAAAAGTTTTGTACTCAACATGATTAGGAGGTTTAATTATTGATTATAATTTGTGATAATAAGCTAATTATGTTGCGAAGGAAAGAAAAGGAAAATAGCTAAGTAAGAATGGATTGCTGAAGAGGAAAGCACTAAATGCTGGGATATAAAGGAAGAGAAGGGAATTGGATAATTTATATAATGGAACAGAGTGTACATCCTACTCGAAGACCACCATATTGTGCATTATTCTTTCCAATTACTCAGAGACAAACTCTTCCTTTGTTCTCCAACAACAACCAACAACGTACTTCATTGCATTACTCGATCACCAACTTGGTTCAAAAAACCAAGAAGGTCCACAACTCTTTGTCTCGTCAAAGCCAATATCCTAAAGTAGGTCTCAAAAAATAAAGGTGGCTGGCTACTACTTTAATAGTGACATCCATTACCAAATGGCGTGGTTCAGTTGAATTCCTGTGCGACATCTGTTTACTTATCATCATTCCTTTTCAACATTCAACTCATCAATTCTATACCTTTATAGTTGTTCCCGCTGTATTATGTATGAATTATATATCTTTATTAGCAAACTGTTAGTCAAAGTAATAAATCTTGTAAGGGTGCAACTCTTTCATGATATTTTTTAGAAGTTGAGTTTATATATTTGAGGATTGATCCAATTATTGATGAAGTTTAAGGAAGATCTATCTAAAAAAAATTATTTGTTGTTTAAATCAGTAAGAATTCGATAAATCAAAGAATATGAGTATAAAAGAGAATAAAAGAATTAAGCGATTACTCCCTATAATATTAATATATATTTATAAATTTTTGGATATATATACAGTTGATTACTAAACATTGTTAGTATATATTGATTCAATCACAAGATATCAGTTTCACAATAGCAAAGTAAGTAATTATTGTTCTCCTAAAAAATTTGTGAAGTACACGACAATCATTGCAATTAATAACTAATTTAAATTATAAAAAAATTCTCTAATTTTTTTCATCAAGAAATTAAAACTTGCAATAAACAATTAAAAATCTTTTTGAATTTTTACCAAACATTTAGGATGTGGAATAGATTAAAAATGATAAGATATATTATTGTTATGGTTAAACTTCAGTAAACCTTACTCTTATACTTATAACAATCATTCAACTTCTTCCCAATTTAATGCTACAGTCAACTCAAATGTTTATTCAAATTATAATTTTTTTTTTAATAGAATAAACCTAAGTTTTATTATTAAGAGTCAATTCTTTAAGAAAACTCCCTTTGACAACAAAGATTTAAGATAACTAATGTGACAAATTCCATTTCTAGATACAAGTTTCATTAGGTATTTTATTTCAATTTTAAATTATAAAAGATATTTTCAAACATCCAATGAATCAAATATATAAGCTATGGGATCAAACCGCAACCAACATTACGCATGAAAAAAAATATTAATATTGAATAGAAAAAATATATAAATATAAATAATATCAATTACATAAAAGTTTAATAAATTATATCTAAACCCTAACTAAAATGAGTTTAGCTTTTCGTTGCAATGAAAAACATAAAAAAAAAAAAAAAAAAAAAAAAAAAAAAAAAAAAAAAAAAAAAAAAAAAAAAAAAAAAAAAAAAAAAAAAAAGATGAATAATGAAAAAAGAAGAATAACTAAAGAAAAGAAAGAAAAATTCTAAGAAAACTTTAACAAAGTCGTTAAAATCACATTCCACACTTTAGAAAAATAAAATTAATGACAATTGAATTAATGTTTCACGTAGACATAATATGTGGGAAGATCCAATTACAGAAAATTCTCAAGATGTTAAGTCAATAAAAATTAAAGAATTTATAAAATATATATGTTAAGTACTTCCCGTACGATTAATTATATTTAATATTTTTGAATTTAGATTGAAATATTCCAAAAGATAAAAGATATTTAAAATAAATAGAATATACACAATTGATTAATGAATATTTCACTATTCAATCAATTAAATTATATGTGTATGAATTATACCAATATATGACATCAACATAAACTGTTTGTTGACCATAAAACATTTCATGTTAATTATAATATATATATATATATATATATAATATTCGGTTGTTTATAAAATTGGTTACTAACGCAGATTTGTCCTAATTACATTATCTACTTCATCATATTTCCAACGTAACAACACCAAAATTCATTGATCATAGCAATAAATTGATGATAAGAAAAATATAGTTTTGGAATTTTTTCTCAAATTAAACACTCTCGCCTGCAACTTTTTCTTTAATGAAAGAACTGATTTGAGTTTTTTTGGCTTACAATAGTCGAGCGAAATGATAGCTTATATAATAATGTCATGTATACTACTCCAATTTTCTCATCACACATCTGGTTATAGTTTGTCGGTCTTGTTACCCACCTTTAGAATACTGCTCTGTCTTGTTTAGGTCAAAGAAGCGACGTTAACATGATAAATAATTCCAACAATTTTAAAGGTTAAATTAAAGCTTAGATAACTACAGAGAAAAAAAGCTAAAATAAAGACGGATTGCGTGGATCAAGAAAAAAAAAACGAAGAGAACGTGATGGTGAAAGATGATGATTAGTTAAATTTCAAAATTCCGTGAACAATTTGTTAAATTACAATTGGATATCCCTTTCGACAGTTGTTTCAATAAAGGACCTCACACCCTTCAAAATGATCATCGTGCATCTAAAGTTTGAGATTCCTTTCCTTTCTTAGTAGCCCAAAAGAAATCTAAATATAAAATTAGAACACGCTTGCATGAAACACTACGTGTTATATCGAAACGAAAGGGATTGAAGTTTTGGAGAACATTGCCCTAGATCGTTTCCTTATATATATCCCATACGCCCATACCACGTCTTGTAATTTTTTAGTGTTCAAACAATTCATAAACATCTTCAACAATGGAAGCGTAATTGTCCAACTCTTTTAAAAGAATAAAATGTTAGATAAGAAAGCTCAAAACGGAAAAAATAAAAGATAAAGAAAATATGATAGCGAGAGATGAAAATTCTCTAGCTCTTTTGAAAGAAAAGAAAGTTGAATTGTTTATTACTCCGTTTTACTAGATCATATTACACTACATAATAGGTAAGAACGTTATCAATTTTTTTTTCAATTATATAATATTTAAGAATTTGAAATGTAACATATCCACATATGATATATTTGTGTTACACGAGTGTTCGAAATACGTGAGTAAGTGACTCGAACACTTATGTTGTACCTACATACAGATTTTGTATAATTTAGTAACTATAATAATCGAGAGTTAGTTACTCACTCTCTATAACCAACTATCTAATTTAGATCTAACATATTTTATAAAGGGCTCTGATGATAGTTTGACATTACCATGTGACATGCTAACCACTTGACAATCTTAAGTGGCAGCCACATGATGGTGATTGGCAAGGAAAACAGTTTTTTAAGTGGAAATGCTGAGTGTATAAAAAGTAATTTTATATTAAGGTTTGGGAATGTTTAACGTAGAATTTAAGTTATTGTGTCCTTGTGGTTGGTCCCTAGTTTAGAGCGATGATACTTTGGAGACGAAGTTCAGAGATGGTGCTTTGGAGCGGTGATTGATCACTGGATCGCTTTTCCGGTAAAGCGGTGGTGTGTTTTCATTTGTAGTGACATGTGGTGGTTCTTGACAGTTTTCGTTTTGGGTAGCTGTGTGTTCTTGGTTTTCCCTTAGTAGTTCTCCATTTGCAACAGGGGGTTAATTGTTTGGATGTGAACATATGTTTGCAGCTTGTTCACCTTCTTTCAGTCTAAACCGCCACCTGTTCTCACCATTTCTTCTCCAAACCCTGCCATGAAGATGAAAAGTCTTAAACCTTTCTTCTCCTTTTACAACTTCAATTTGTCAACTTCCTTCTCAGATCTTATTCCTTTCATGGTTTTGTTTCGAAATCTACCTATTTTCATTTCTCTCAACTTTTTTCGCTTAGGCACTCGCTCTAAGCTCACTCAATTTTTCCTTTAAATTTGATTTCATTATGTACAAAATAGAAAAATACAAGTTTGTCATCTGTCATGTAATGAAGGTCTGTCACGTCACACTTGTTAAAGGGGTGTATTTTTATTACAGTTGTCAAAACCAGTTTTTTCCTTTTATAAACATCACTTCATTTCTCAGTTAGTACTCACTTCACTTCATTTTCATCTCTATTTTACATTCACCATATCACTCACTCTACGCTTAACTGATTCTGTAATCATCCACGAACTTAAACGTCAAAATGTCTTCTATAAGTGAATCTTCTTCGTCTTCAGATATTCAAGCTCTGATCATATATAACTCGAAGATAGGTCAAGTCGACTTTAGATCACTTTAAAATAATTTGTAGTCGAATCCTAAACATGAAATAAATATTACAATTACTTCATAAATTTCAAATCACTTTTAAACCACAATTTTTTCTTTTATAAACAACATTTTTTTATATAAGAACTCTTACCTAAAATATTTGTGAAACATTTTTTTTTTCTTTTAATGAAAAACGTGAGCCTTCCACTAGGTATATTAACTAGTTAAAAATTACAAAAGGTACATTAACTAGAGTTGACAATGTAGAATAACATAACTACAATATTCCATAAGAATTTGTTGTTGCAACCCTACCAAAACCGACAAATATATGTTGGTAACACCTTAGATATGCTATGATTTATATATTGTCTGGTGGATTGAACCCTAGTCTAATGTGCATTCCACGTTAGGTGTTCCAATTTCAGCATATCCAACTTCTAGTTTGGACAGAGAGGACGAAGACTACTAGTGGATTCAACCCAAAAGTCACTTTGTTGGAAGAAGGTGCACATATACAAAATTATTTATATTAAATTTGGTTGTCAATTATGATTTTTCTTAGAGTTGAACTAGGTCAAAATGAGTCTTTCCTAAACATGTCTTATAATATTATTTACACAAGCTCGTTCAATTAGCTAATATTATTACCATTTTTAGGTTTCATTTTACTTTTATACAATTTTAATCTAATTTGTTTAACTCATTTCATCAATAAGGCTTTAAATGAATCAATAGATATATCTATGAACAAATCAATAAACTTATGAACTGAAATTACCAGAGCCTATCACAATAGTTTAAACTAGGAGTGTTTATGACCAATAATCCACCAACATGATTTGATCCCAACAAGTTCAAATTTAAGATCTAGTATATTTTGAGAATGAGGTTGAGTTATACACTTTATCGTCCCAACCTTACCTAATATTTTATATTATTTTAAAAAATAAAATCTTAAATAATTATGTATCAATAATATATACAAGTTATTTTTTCTTACTATGTAATGTTTTGTTGAATATAATACTATATTTATACTAATATCATTTTTATTAAAATATATATTATAAAATATATCTTATTCTAGTTCAATATTTATATAATTCTACAATTTAGGTGTATAATGTTAAAATTAATATATTATGTCAGTATATATTGGTTGATCCGATCTCCTTCTAAATACTTCAAATATTGATCTACTTTGATTTAGATCACATAAATATCTTTGTCAAAACATTGGTTTAGATAGGAATATAGGTTAGTTAGTCCCAACTTTTCTTAATACTTACACAAGTATACACTACTCGTAAATAGTAATTAGGATGACAAAAAGAGGAACACAAGTGCGATTATCTTTGTCTAAGTAAAATTTTATTATTATTCTTATTTTTATTCTTATGTTTAATGTATATTATTTTTTCCATCTTATTTTTATTGGAGAATAAGTATACTTGTATCTACATTCATATGTGTTTTCTTAACGTTTCAAATATTAATTAAATAATTATTTCATAAGAAGTAATAATCACAACAAAAATATTCAATATTAAAAATATAGATATTTTTTTTCAAATATCAAAAAAGAAATTATAATTATATACATTTTGACTTAAATCAAAGTATCAAATAATAACCGGATAAAAATAAATTAATTATAAAATATGATAAAAATGATAAAATGTGTTTTCTAGAAATAACTTATGAAATTAATAAAAAATAAATAAAATTAAATTTTTGAATTATATATTAAATTAAAGGTGTTTTAATAATTAAGATGCATGTAGGTATAAAAACAACTATGAGATGAATATGTATATACTTAAAAATTATTAAAATCTCGAAATAGACTTTATAAATACTAAAATTGTCTAAAAAATATAGTGATTAGTTGTTGAAATAATTATATTATATATAAATTAATAGTTTAACTTATGTATTCAAATCTAAGTTTTCCTTTAACTAAAAGTGATGTTTTTCTTCTTACCGCTCGATAAATAGACTAGGCCCAACAGTCTAATTTATTTCTTGATTGCTTATTCCTCTACTTCCATAGCTTCTTCAAGCACTTCCATAAAAATTTATATTTTCAAAATCACTCAAAAGACTTCAATACCCTTAGGTATGTAAGGGTGCGTGAGTTGAATTTATATTCTAGATTTTGTAATTTGAGAAATTACTCCATATAGCGAATCCGAAATTATAACTTCCAAACTTTTGCAATTCGATAATTTTCTGAATTTTAATTCAGAACAGTGTCTAGATCTACCAAAAATCATCACACTATCCATCTCTTTCCTTTTTCTTTCTCTCAACATGAGGATACATACGTTCAATAAGAGCATCATTCAATAACGACAGTTAAGGAGGTACGATGCAGACGGCGCTCTTAACAATGACAATAATATTATTAGCAATGGTGCAGAAATATGAAGGTAAAAGATGATATGAGTGAGGGTAATTGAGTCATTTATTATATTTATTTAAAGACATTTTAGTCTTTTTACATCTTTTATGAAAGTAATTATGGAGGTGCATGAAGAAGCCATGTTATTTCTTTTAACCTCTAATTCCAGTAAAATGAGATCAGTTTTCGAAATAAAACAAAAGATCAAATTATAACCATTTTATCATCTAAAGTAGAAGAGTGTATGTTGGTGTTGCATACATTTGGTTTTGATTTGACTACATCTATTTTTGATCGATCGGTTTCCTTAACTCAAAATCTCATGCCACAATAATTTCTCAATTAAAATGAGACTACTGTCTTTAAATTGACAGACAAATCACTGAAACGACTCTTATATCATCACTTTATGAATGAGTTAAAATTAAACATACCCTTCATTAGCCCTTTTGGCACTATCCTACTTTACACCATAGAAGACATCAATTGTAATCCCTGTGATTTGCTTCGCATGTCATTTTTGTACTCAAGGAGGTGCGGGGCGCAAGCAAGAGTGTGGGGTGGGATTAAAATACTTTTTAACCTAAAGATAAAATCGTTATTTTATCTATATTATGGAGGTGCAGGAAGAACATATAGAGGTGCAGAAAGAAGCACTTCATTTTAAGTGAGTTTGGTTTTCTGGGCTCGCTACTCATGTTAAGTTTCAACCACTGCAGTGCGTGTCAATAGAAACCTTAAAATGGGCATTCAGAGATCCAAGAAATATATTTTGCAGTTTAGATTTCAAACTCACTATTTAAACAATGAGATATCATTTTGGGGCTTTTGCTTCCTTCACCCCATAATACTGTACCACATACTAACTTGAAAACCACTAAAATATCCTCTTAAGTTATAATTTAATGTTCAAGTTTAATTTCCCCCCACCTCCATTCTACGTGTTCTCTCTTCCTTTTTGCACCCCTCCCTTCAAACCACGCTCCTGCATTTTTTTTATTTTTTATTTTTTAACTTTTTGGATTGCTTAATTTATAAAATTTGCACAATCATACGTTTTTGGGTAATACAATCTAAAAATAGGAGATGTATCTTTTTGCAATACTCTAAATTGATAATTTCCTAACACTTTTTTGAAATTGTCTCATTTGTGAGGTGTTCATAACATTTTTAGATTGTCTAATTCAAAACATATTTCTGCTTTACTAATTATAAAATCACATTTTGAATTGAATGTTTCAAAATAGTATTGGATTATATATATTTCAAAAAGTTTGTTTTGGAAAATTTCCAGAATAAGTATTTCAGGACAGTGTTAATTCTAACTAGATGAAATAAACTATGAAGGATAGGATGATCATTTTAAACTTTATGAGGGTGAAGATAGTAATAATGTTAGACTCTGGTGGAAGTTGACTTAACGTGAGTGATGAGAGCCTTCAACCATGAAGAACTTTTATTTTTGTGAGTGTAGTAACTATTGTAGGTGTTAGTATGATTTCAGAGCATAAAAATAGTAGAATGAAAAAGGGAATCACCATGACCTAGGTACTGTGCGCACGAGTACGTGCATGAGACGATGTTGCTTGTAAAATAGGAAAGCATGGAAACACAATCAAAAAAGTAAGATGGCCTTCGGCTCCAAAGTACTTCTGATTTTTATTTTTATTATTATTATTATTATTATTTGTTGGGAGAATATAAGTGGAAACACCGAGAAGATATCACACAATAAGAACAAAGTCAATTCTCATAAGCGAATAACACCACCTTCAACTCAAAACTTTAAGGTATTGAGTTTATGGGTTTTCTTTCTTATATGTTGCTCAACTTTCTCATTTCTACTCAATATGGGCCTATAGACTCACACTTGGATACCTAACAATCTTCTTCTCAAGTGAGAGTCCATCCTCCACGTTGATACACTCCCCCTCGAGCACGAAGCGAACAATCTCTTACTTGTACCGCCTGTTCACACACTTATACGGGACATGCTTGCCTGAAACCTTATCAGGAAGACTTTCGATACAAGGTCAAACTGAGCCCACTCGTCCGATGACAAAGACGAACTAATTCGTCTGATGACAAAGACGAACCATCGGCTCTGATACTACTTGTTAGAAAAATCCGAGAGGAAAATACCGGGGAGATCTTAAACAATGAGAACTGAGTCAAAACTCACATAAGAGTATGACACCACCTTCAACCAAAAACCTTAAGGCATTAGGTTTGTGGGTCAAACTGAGCCCATTCGTCCGGTGACAAAGAAGAACCATCAGCTCTGATACCACTTGTTGGGAGAATCCGAGGGAGAAACACCGAGGAGATCTCACACAATGAGAACAGAGCCAACCCATATAAGGAAATGACACTACCTTCAACTCAAAACCTTAAGACATTGGGTTTGTGGGATTTATTTATGTTATTTAATTTCATCTTGATTCTACTTATTATGTATGTATTTTTTAACTATTGATTCTATTTGTTTGTTTAAGTATTTTATATAAATACTGTATTTATGTTATTTATTTTATTTTTAGTTTTACATTAGTCTTATTTATTTAATTATTTTATTTCTAATTATGCACTAATTTTATTTATTTATTTGTTATTTAATTTATTTTAAGTCACATTAATTCTAGTTTTTATATTTTTTAATTTATTTCCAATTATGTACACATTAATTATATTTATCTATTTAATTTATTTTCAGTTATGCATTGATTTTATTTATTTATGTTATTTAATTATTTCTAATTAGGCATTACTCTTATATTTATTTTGTTTATCTGAGTTACATATTGATTTATTTATTTATTTATTTATTTTTATTCATCTTATTTAATCTATTTCATGTTATGCACCGATCCTCTTAAAATTTATATTTTTATTATTATTTTATTTTCTTGTGATATATACTAAACCACATTTAATTATTTATTTAAAGTTTCTGCTTTGATTCTTACTTTATTTTACTTTATATCATTTTAATTATTTTTTATAATTAAAAGAAATACATATATAATAAAAATAAATATTTTAATAATTTTAGATAAAGAAAGTTAATTATATACTCTATTATTATTTTTATACTTATTATATATTTTTGAACGAAGTATATAAATTAGTAGTTGACCTAAATATGGCATATTTTAATAAATAAATATATTATCAGTGAAAATGTCGAAAAATATGTTTGTAGAGAAAGAATCATAAGTTTTTGTATAATAAGTTAAGACCAGACTAATATATAAGTGTATATGTTTTTGAAAAGTCACGGTTTAGTATAAAATAGAATAAAATTTATGATAAGATTTAAAGAAGTGTTTATCAAATAGTTGAATATCTGTATAATCCATAAGAAAAAAAAAATAATCTGTTCACAACAATAATAACAACTTTACAATTCGCTTTTGAAGATATTATAATCATTATCAAATAAAAAGTTTTGTATTTAAGAAAAAACAAAAAGAATAAAGGATAAAATAACAATTGTAAAGTGATGCGTAAAAATTTATTAAAAGCTAACATATCATTACTAATTAGATAATAAATGAATGAATTATTTTTTATAATAATGTAATAATGATAATTTATTGAAGAAAGAGAAGAAATATTAAATAGAACTTTTTCGACCATACAAACGCGTGCCGATAACTATCCAGGCCAAAACTAATTAATTTCATCATTTTGAATATGTCATAAAAATATTCCAAACCTTTAATTAACTTTTTTTTTCAGTTTTGCCCTTTCAAATTAATTATTGTTTAATGTTTTTTTTTATTAAAATAGCTTTTAATATTAATATATATATATATATATATATATATATATATATATATATATATATATAAAAGTTAATGTATTGTAAGAATCAATCCTTAATTTTTTTAACTGATGAATTATTTTTTATTGAAATAACTTTTAGAGTTAGGTTACTATATTATTTTTAATTTATCATTTTGAATATTTAAATTTTAAGTTAAACTCATCGGTATATATATATATTATAAATATATTCATGTGATTTTAAATTTAAATTTTATTTCTTGTTCATCTTCTACATTTAATTATAATTTAATTTTTAATACAATGAAAACGCGTGTTTAATAATTCTTTTTATTTTATTTTTTTTCAATTTCATTATGTTATTTTAAATATTCTTAATATAAATCACTACTTTAAGTTGAATTAATATAATATTTCCTATCAAATTAATCTCCGATCTAATTAATGATGCTCTACTGTAATTAACTTTATCATGCGTTACAATCAATTTAACAAAACAGTTTGCTTCTAAAAAAGATAAATGCAATTAAGAGTTTCCAAAAGTAAACGACTTAAAATAAATAAATGGAAGTGAATTTAATATATATTATTTAATGGTTTTGTTTCTTTCCTCTTTGGCTTTTTTGGACGGTGACCACCCACACTGTTCCGGTGCATGTAACCGAGGGCTGATATATATATAAAGATAGACACACGAGGGAAGTGGGTCACAGTCATGCACAATCGTTTATCTGTCACCACTCAACGCTTTCACCAAAATTCCGAATCACAAATCCCAAAGACAGAAACGTTTTTCACATTTTCTGCTATGGAAAACAATGCCACCGGAGCTCCGTCAGATGCCGCGCTCTTTCACCAGATGCCGGCGACGGAACAACCACAAAGCCCCAGTCACGACTGGAGGACCTTCTCCGACCCCACCTACCCCTTCCTCGACACCTTCGACGACCTTCCCAGCTTCGATACCAAACTCTTTGATTTCGAAATTCTCAACTCTTCAATGCCGCCTCCGCCGCCACCAACCGCTCCTCTAGTGGTCGTTGACTCCGAAACCTCGGAGAAACCCAACGAGCAGAGCGGAGCTGCACCGGAAGGGCCCACAGACGGACTCGACCGTGGAGAGTCCGTGGTCTCGGTAGATCTTTGCATGGCCGCCGGCGGAGCTGATGGCGGTGGTGATACGGATTGCGGAGAGAAGAAGGCGAAGCCGCGTCGGCAGAACATTACCCTTAACGCGAAATTGACAGCGTTGATGCAGGCTGGGCCAGCGGTTTCTTTGGCGAAGAAGGCCATGGATCCGGAGGAGCTTGCTGAACTTGCTAGGGTTGATCCCAAGAAGGCTAAGAGGTCTTCATTTTTTTTTTTTTTCATGTTAGTTACTTTTTAATTAAATCATTTTTAAAACTGGCAAATTTTATTTTGCTTTTCGATTATATATAATTTATATATGCAGGGAAAGTTGGTTTTGACTGAACATGGATATTTTATAAAAGAAATTATATTTTTTATGGACAAAACAAAGTTTGATATTATTAATTTCTTATGTTAAAATATTATAATCAAAATTAATGAAAACATAATTAATTTTCTTATCAGGGAATCAATTTTTTTAAAATAATTTTTGTAGGTACTCATTTTAATAGGAACTTATTATTCATAAAAAATCTTCATCAAACCTTAATCATTTTGTAGTTAAAGTTATCAAATAGCATATTCTTTATGATCTAATTAATGGTCTGTTTTAGAAATATATTAAATTATTAAAATAAAAATACAATATTTTTTAAAATTTAATTTAAATTATAAAAATAATGAAATCATATTTAATTTTCTTTTCCAGGAATCAATTTTTTAAAATATTTTTTGTGGATACTCTATTTAGTAGGAACTTATTATTCATAAAAAATCCTCATCAAACCTTAATCATTTTGTGGTAAAAGTTATCAAATAGCATATTCTTTATGATCTAATTAATGGTCTGATTTTAGAAGTATATTAAATTATTAAAATTAAAATAAAAATATTTTAAAATTTAATTTAAATTATATTTTTAAATAAAAGGATTAGATATATAATTATAATATATTGATGTATTTTTTAAAATAATATTATTCTACTTTTTCAAATACAATTATTAATTTTATAAAACAGCTGATTCATAAACTCACTAACCAACCTGATGTTAGACCTAAAAAGTCAAACGAATGGATCTCTTGGAAGAGCCAAGTTGGACAACTTTTAGTAGTTTTGGGTTGATCTTTGCATGGTAATTAAAGTTTTTCTACTATTGTCATAATTTTTTTTTTTCACTTTACAACTTCAAAATCAAATAAATCATATTCCAATGCATGATTTTGTTTTTAAATTATTTTTTATAATTCAATAAATAAGTTCCGCTTGCATGCATGATTTTTTCTTTTTTTAAAAAAACAGGAACAAGTTATATCTGCATAAATAATTTTTAATTTTTTAACAGAGTTTGCATAATTTTTAGTTTTCTTAATGAAAATTATGTCTTTATGTAAAATTTCAATTTCTTTTAAATAAAACTTGTGTTTATATATTTTCTTTTACTTTTTTTTTTTATCTCTATTCAACAATCATTTTAGATTATAAGGTTTAACGTTTAGGTTAATCCCAGTCTTACCTTTTGAATACAATGACAAAACACTTTCTTTCACGGTATCATGAGACCAAGAAACCTTTCTTATCTTCCTCTCCTTATTATATATTTTCTTCTTCATGATCTCTTTGCTTACTAGTCATATTTAACTCAAAGAAGTCCTTTCATTTGACTTTCAAAATCTCTAATATTAAGAACCATATTTTCATCGTTCTTGAAATGGAAAACCTTCAATATGGAATGTGGGCTGATATTTTCAAAATTAACCCCCACAATGTCATTTATTATATCATTTTATTAGAAAAGACAACAAAAAGAAAAAGTTGGAAATCAATGGGAAAAAATAATATACGGTTGACTCTTGCTGCTGTGAGTTTCCAACAAATTTATCCCAATATTTAGAACTCCATACTTGAGTCTTACTTTACTATACAATGTGGATGTGAGATCAACAATGAGACATTTTTTAAGATTACCAAACCTCATGTGGGCTCATACTCAAACAATAATTATCCGCTACTCTAAGGGAAGATTTTGCAAATGTACTATTTGCATATTGCCAATGACTCAAAATGCTTTTAGATTGAAAAATGTCGGTACACCTTTTTCAAGTCAACCACTCATTCTTTAAATTGTATCTCTTGTTTGTAAAAAAAATTAGATGCAAATTGAGAAGAATTCATATTTTAATGGTTAGCTAAATTTTTCTAAAAAGGACTTGTACATATAAGTACAGCTTTTATTAAAAAAACAGAACTCATACAATAAAATATGATCTCTACTTAAAAAAGGAAAGAAGTCATGCATGTAAATATGACTTCTTTTTCCTTGTAAAAAAAAATTGTGAATGTAAATATGCCTTGTTCTTTGAATTGTAAAAACAAAATTGAAAGCAAAAATATATTAGACCATTTTTTATTTTTAAAATTGTATTTCCAAACATGATTTATTTATATAGGTAATTTTTTACAAATGTTTACCTATTTTGATAAATTTGATGAAAAATTGCTTTAAAATAGTGGAAAAAAAAAAACTAAGGAAGAGACAATAGAAAATTATGGATTTGAGAATTAGCAGAGAATACATACATTGATCAATATATCTAGAGAGATAAAGAAAAAAGAAACTAATAAATTTAATAGAGCTTAAATGTAGACAAAGAAAGATGAGAATCATGTAGCATTATTATTTTTTAAGCTTTCTTTTCTTAAAAAAAAAAATACATCAATCACATTTTAAAAGAAAAATAAAATGTTAAGTATTAATGCATAAAGTAGATTTTGTTTTGGACGCACAATTAGATTCAAACACCAATCCAAGAATTCAGCCTTTCGATTTTTCTAAATCCATATATCACACATGACTGTCATGCACATATTAACCCATATCTTGTTATTTCTATCACAAAGGTACGATTGGAAACTGCATCCAGTGTTCTTTTGTTAAGTTAGGTAGATATTACAAAACCCTAATTAATCCATCTACAACACATGTCCCAAACTCTCACTGCCACTATGCACGGAGAGAATAAATGTCTAATGTTTTCTCTTTCTTATCCACACATAACACTTTACGCTCACACCATTCTTTTGACCAAATTATCTCAAAGTCTTATAAATATAAAGTGAATAGCTTGTGGTACAATTTTTATGCCGCACAAATATAAAAAAAGTCCTTATCTTCTCCATACATACATTTTTGCTTTATTAATAAATATCGATTGAATCAGTCTTCTATTGTCATGCATGTGTCCTGTCTGAATTGTTTTAGTTTCCTTTGATTTTATTTTTTTTGCATCAAGTACGTTTTATGTTAGTGACAGGGAAATGTATCTTGTATCCGAGTTAATAATCTTCTTTTTGCATTTGCTTCTATAATTGATACAACTTATAATAAATTTAATAATATTTTTCTGATAAATAAATAAATAAAAGAGTTAGACCTAATACTACTTTAAATTGGTGTCAATCTGTCTCTCATATCACTTTAGATGAAGTATATTTAAATAAAAGAATCAATTCACGATTTGCACATGAGAAATAAGTTTTGGGTGGGGTGTGGGATTGATGTTCTTAGACTGATATAAGTTGAATTTTTGTGTTTTGTAGGATTCTTGCCAACAGGGAATCTGCTGCTAAATCAAAGGAGAGGAAAAAGCGTTATGAGATGGAGTTGCAAAAGAAGGTGGAATTGCTTGATTATCAAGTGACTAACCTGACCAATTGCATTACAATGTTTGAGGTATGTGTTTTCCTTTCAATTTATTATCATGATTCTACCCAACAAAAATTTAGTAACTTGATAGTTAAATTGTCAACAGTATAATATTTGTTAAATATTACACCTGCTAGATAATTCCCTACATATATTAATTATAAATGATGTTCATTGTTTGAAACTAAATATGGATGTTGTCTTTCTTAGAAAAAGTGGAGCCTTATTACAAAAGGTCTAGGGTAATAATAATTAGATTAAATTACAATATTTGGCTAGTTTAGGGAGATCTACATACAAGAATATATTTTTAGTGGAGCAAGAGATGTCTATAGCTATATTTGTAATTATTTGCTGTAAATAGGATAGATCACTCTAAGTGTTCTATTATAGTTATATATAATTTTTTTTTTTGTTGATAAAAGAGTTACAATACTTGGTAGCATTGGGGATCCTAAGGCTAGGTAAGGAAGTCAAACTTAGAATTGAAATTTCTCTCTTGAAATAATTCAAGTAACCCTAGGCTCCGCCGCAAGAATGACCATGTAATATTAATAAGAATATACTTCCTATGTGGTTTTACATAAACCTGGTCTCCAAAATTGTGTTTATTCCATCTTTTATAAACTTTGAGAAATTCTGATAAGCTTCTTCGAAAAATAAAAATAACCTACACAAACTCTGAAACTTCTTTTCCAATATGTAATTAAACCTTTTTTTTTTTAAATAAAAGAATTGTCTTAAAATAAAGTATTTTTTGAAATGTTTCAACTCATACACTAAGATATGTACTTAGAGGTTAACCGGGTTTAACATCCCTAAAACCTCAGTTTACACCAGTCATCAATCTATCTTATTTCCCATACTTAAAGACCTTAAAACAAAGACATATAATTAAAGTTCAACTTGTCACTTAGGCACGTAGTACTAATAGAAAGGGGCCCTTAAACAAGGTACAGCTCAGTACACTATTTAGTAGCATACATATTTCAAAAAATCCCTTCTTAATCACCCTGCATTTTGCTAAACTCTTCTTAAACAAGGTTTATGTTATAGAAGTAAAAGGGTAGTTAGTAATTTTCTACCCTTCCATTTTTCTCTTTAGGCTACAAACCTCCATTCTTAGAGGATCAAGGGATCCACCACACTTTTGAACTACTTGATTAATAATTATCCTATTGAATACGTGCTTCAAAACTTTAGTAAATAGGCTCGTGTTGGGTGCCTTCATTTTGAATGAATTGAGCGAACTATTTGGTTTGGGTGTGCTTAATTGTATTTTTTCTATTCGTGAATAATTACTCCTGATTATTTTTTTCTATCAGCAATAACTTATATACAGTCACTAGGGTTTCTTTGCATCACTTAATACTGACATTATTTTTTTTAATAGAAAAAAATAATAAAATAAAAGAAACACTTAAAAATGTTCTAATCCTTGTACATCACACTCTATCTAAAAGTAAGTGTTACAACTACCACCATATTAATCTATTCAAAAAGACACTTTAAAAATATGAATACTGGGGGTACCTTAAAAAGAACAGAACCAATATCTAGAAAAATGAATACACAAAAAAATATATACAAATACAAATCTTAGTACATAGTAGAGATACATAATAGGGAGGTGACCATCCAACCATACCTTAAGAGTTAATACAGACATCATAAATCTTCAAAACCTCTCGACAAACCTCCTCCCACAACAGAGGCACAAAAATGCAGGTTATCTAACAAAATAGATCAAAAACAGCCTTTCAAGTTGCTGTTATTAGGCAGTAAAACTGCAGGTTCACAGCACCTCTGCTCTCACGTAGCTGTTCAATTATGCAGTACATTCTGCAGGTTTACAGCACCAAAATATACTCCTGCATAGGTAGTAATTGGGCATTAGACATTTCAATTCCAATCTACTCCTGATTGCTATCTTTGAAACAAATCATAAACTTTATTTTGATTTCTAAAGCTTGAAATATTGGCTTATTGTATTTAAGTCACAATTGATTATATTATAGTCACCTTTTACCGAGATATATAATTTAAAGCCATTTAATCGTGTTTCTGAATCTTTGATGGATTTAAGTGATTGGGATTAGAAACTTATGTGCGGTATCTAAAATATAAATTGGGATCCACAGAAAATTGAGAAATATGGCAGCTGGATACTTTCCATATGCAGTTTGGATAGTGTTCATTGGTCATATCTCGTAAACCCAAATAAATGAACTGTAACCTGGTTGAGTTGGTCTGTACTTCTTATTACATTATGTGAACTCATGTGTTGTTAGTGTTTCATCCCTCAACTTTCCCGACGCTTACCTTGTATAATTTTAGGGAACTTTTGCTTACCTTGTATAATTTTAGGGCAATCAACTTAGGATCAACACTATTTCAAAAAAATATTATCATATTTACTACCATCTTTTTGGATGTTACCTATGACTTAGTTTTTATGCTTGCGTACATATGGTGGACGTGATTTCCTAATAGTTAATCTTAATATCTTTGTATAGTTAGGCTTATGTTCACGTAGTTATGATACCTGAGAAGAGTCATTGCGTGTTTACTGCTAAATTAATGTCATATTTTGATTTTATAATGATTGAATGGTGAAACCCTCTTGGTTTCTTTTTAAGAGTTGCATTCAATTTTTTCTTGTTTTCAATTTATCGTTACATTGATCCTCTTACTTTTTATGTAATCTTTAATTAACTTGTTATTGTATATAGAAATAAAAAAATTATAAATATTTTATTAAAATGAAATTTTTATTATATTTCTCCATTTCTCAAAAAAAATATTAAATTATACTTAAAAGAGGAACACAGTTGTAATACTTAAAATATGCAGTATGATTGGAATCATTAAATAATGGTATGCAATTTTTAAGATGGAAATGGGAAATTCTTTTCTACGTACTCTCTGGAGGGAAAACACACTGAGGCAATATTGTAGGTGCCAGTGCCTATTTCTCTTAAACTTAAGTATATTTTTTTTTTCGTTATCTTTTACTTTTCAGATTTTGGGTGGGTACCCTTGTACTCATTTTATATGATACTTATATAAAATAGAAATTGGTCTATTTGTAGCGTGTGCACTTGAGAGAGCAAAGTGATCATTTTCATTATAATTCCATTCATGACCTCCTGTAAATCTCATAGTTGACCAGAATTCATTTGTGACTCTAGATTTAGAAATGTTCTGCTAGGGTGTAGATTTTGCCTCTGTAAATGTAGACATCCACATTTAAAAATTCTGTGTTGGTAATTTCTGTGCCGAAGTATATAGATTTTTTTTTCATATCACGTGCAGGAGATATATGCTTCACTCCTGAAAAAGACAAACTAATAAGCACTACATTTAAATTAATGTCTGAAATATAGAATCCAATTAAGATTCTGTTTATATAGGCTTTTTCTTGCATTCACCTTATATACAAAAGCAAGCACAAAATATGACTATTTTATTAATTCCACATTGGTAGTCAGTTAATTCTTGTCTCTACTTGAGAAATGGGGGGTATTTATTGAGAATTGAGTTCAATCGTTCTAGGATATATGGGGAATGTGTTTGTATATAGCTTAGAACAGAGTTTCTTACTAAAGATGTTAAGGGCTATATTAGTGTTGTCTTTAATATTAGATACTGACAGAGATTGACATGCTTCTGACAATTGAGGTGTAGCTTAATAACTTTCCTCTAATATCCAAAATTGATTTGTGAGCGAAACTGGAGTGAGATTATAGATTCAAAACTCACCTGGTGTTTTTGCACGTGATTTATAAAAAGGGAGAGGAAATAATTATGCTGATTTTGTATGTTTAATTATATTAAGTTTGCGTACACATATGGCAGAAAAAAGAACAAAAAAACACATTAATATCTCCTATGATGCAGAGAGAGTTTCCAGGAAGGGCTGTTCATGTAAAGGACATTAGAATAAAAGTAGAGGCAATGCGAGAAGAAGACCAAATTAAAGATGGTATGCATAGTATCATAGTTGTTTACTCCTAAAGTAGCAAATGTGTGCTTTCCCTCACCTCACATTATAGACTGAACAATTTAAAGGTTTATCATTATCACTTTTTGCATGAACAATATCATAATATATCTGCATGTCTATCAATTACGTAGCTTATTAGAATTATTTTATTTTATTTTTCCTGTGAAATTTTATAAGAAAATTACTAAAGAATAAATTTCCTACAAAGTTTCATATGAATTTTAAAAGTTTTATGAAATATTCGTAAAGAAAACCTGTTTACTTAGTAGTGGACATCACTTTTCTTGTAGAATCTTAATGCATGAAATTGAATAACCTTTTAAGATAAGAGGAGAATTTGTAATACTAATATATAAATTCAGTACATCAATATTATCAAGGCTTACTCTTGTACTTGAAGCTCTCAGTTCTGTGTTGAAGGAAGAAGTTCACGACCTCGATGACGAAAATAAAAATCTTGATGTTTTATTGACTTATCGTTCTCCAGGGGGCTTTTCCTCTCCATTTTCCATGTTAGCTCTGCATCAGTTTCGTAACCCTCCATCTCAGCAGCATCTGAACCCTGAGCAAGCACAATTCTCTATGCCTAATCCTCTTTGTCCGTGTGGCGCGAGTTTCACTGGGCATTATGGCCCTAACTTTTCGAACTTCAATCAGCAAAACTAGTTCATCTGCACCATCGGTGAAAATAATTATGATCTTGTCTATGTTCGTAATGCTCGAGGGTTGCGAAGGATATCATCGTGAAGCTCAGTGTCCTAAATTTATTCTTTATTGTTATGTTTTACCGTGTCAGGCTATAGAGCCTGTTCTTGTTTCCATTTCCTACATTTTTAGGTTAAAAACCATACTCGCACTTTATTTTCTACATTCTGTGATGGTAACAATTGAACTTGATGAATGGTTGTGCTGTGATTGGAAACCATTCATATATTACTTAGTAGATTCCGAAGATGCATGATCAAACTTTCGATTATGTTAAGGAAATGGAAGGAAAAAACATCTTTTCTCCGTATGTTCGTGGATGTGTGTCAACTTGTATGAGCGAAATCTTCTTATGCTTATAATGTTGTGACCTTATGCGTGGGAGTTATAGGACAATGGTGACATTAGTTAAAAATGTTTTTTTAAAAAATTATTAATTGGGAAAATGGTGCATATATTGATTAAAATATTTATTTTAACATTTAGTCTTATGATAACTAAGAGTAAACTATTGACCGTGGTTGTTTATTGTTGAATCTTATTATTCGTATCTTATTATTAGTGCAATAAATTTGGTTGGATTTATCATTAGGAAAATCTAGTGTATTTACAATTATCACTTTGCTCAAATTTATTTTTACAATATATATAACTAGATCAAGAGGTTGGTGTCAATCATTAAAGATTCTTAAATTTTATGAAGAAGTGGACTCCGCCTTCTAATATAAAGTTTGTACCCACTTTATAAATTATTGAAACACTTTATTTCTGTCAATGTAAGATTTCTAACATATTTCTCCTTCACGTTGAGACTCTTCAACTTAAGCGTGAAACTTATATGTAAGAATGGTCCGATAACGATAACGGATAACTTGATAAGCCCAACAAAGTTGCTAATATAAACTCTGATACATATAAAGAAGCTGATTTTAAACTTAACTCAATCTTATAAAATCGGTTTATAAAATGTCTCATCTCTGATCGACGACGATGTGAGATCTCTAACAAATTTAACTTTTATTATAATTATTTTGGTGATAACAAATTTGTAGGACTTCCGTCATGATATCCCAAACATGAGTATTCGCATATATAACATAAACTTCAACACATACAAAAATCTAAAGGCTTGTCAAAATGCATGTCTTCCTTTAATTTCTTTAAGTCTTTCTTCACAATTCATTCCAATGATGAAGTTGTTTGTAATCATCTTCGATGTTTATTTATAATTTGGCAGTATAATGAAGTAGTATGATTATTATTTTTACGGTTTAGGAGTATTTGGAGTACTTCATGAACAACAAAAAATATACATAGGCAGCTAATATATTGTTGCTACAGAACTAGTACAGACACATGTACTATACCCTTCTCCTTGTTTTCTTGATTCACCATAAATACAGTTCCTCTGAAAGATTATCATAAGCTATCTAAAATACACACAAAATAAGAGGGAAACATTTGTTAACCAAAAAACAGACCCTATATGTCAGACTATTGAGTACTTAACAGCAAGGTGGGCGAAAAAAATTCAAAAACGAGAGTAATTGTCATATGACTCTTTTGTTAAGATCCGGCAAGTCACCGACTATTAGAGTATGATGTCTCTATCAATAACAGATGATCTCCTTAATTTTGCAGTAGGATCCAAACCACTCGTTGTCCGCTTTGTTATAGTGTCTTTTCAAATGTGGAAGGGAATTTGTAGGATGAAGACAGTGGACACAAAAAGAGAATACGAGCTGACAGTAACTTGATTCTGCTGCTTAGCATTAGTGCAGACAAAAAAAGATAGACACACATAATTGATCATATATGCATCGGACCGATTTTTAGCTTTTGTTCAGACCATTAGCAACACATATCTTGATAGTAAAACCTAGCAGCTTAAGAACTATTATGATTGGGCAACACACAATACAGCAATGAAAACAAAACCTGATGCACATTTGCGTTTTCAGCATCCCATCAGATTCCTAACAGAAGAGATTAACATATGCATTTCACTATCAACGTCAAATTTTGTATTTTACAGGGCGTTATTTTTGGATGCTTATAATGCATGACTTGGACATATACCAATCAAAGTACGAAAGATCTGTCTTTCTAAAATTGTTCTTATCCAATTCCAAACTTTCTATTGAGCTCTTTAAAAAATCTCCTCCTCATCTAATTGTATTCCTATATAGTACATTATTTATGTGTTTCCGCCGCATCGTTCTTAATATTGTCATCCATATGATTTTTCAAATAAGAATATCTTTTTCTTCAGACTGGCAAGTTCAACATACGAAAATTTTGAATAACGTTATGTTATAGAGAATAAGGTCTATATATTTATTATATGAATTTCATACTATGTAAACCACCTTACAGTAAGAATAAATGTTTAATAGTCTCTTCCTATTGATTACATAACATAAACATCTTGAAGAAAAAAAATTTAGTTCAATTGAAAGCATAACTTCCATTTTATACATTAAAGAATATGCAGTTCCTATATATAGTAAAAGTATGAACAAAAATACAATTTGTAACCATGCAATAAATGGTAACATTAATACTATCTTTTAGACAATTTTCTTGATATTCTTATTTGTGCTTTCAAATACTCTATTTATAACCACCACACTCCTTTTCCTTCATCGTGTTTTCTGGTTTATAGATTTTTGAGAAGGAGATTTTTAACTATTGTGATTATTGTATATCTTTATTATATATCTGCTTTTATTTAGTAATATTATATGAGATATGATTAGTTATATTAGGTAGGTATTGATTGTATTAGCAAATCTTGAACGGATTTGAACAGATCTGTAGGAGAAAACTTAAGGAAACACTGCTCTATATATTTTAATCTTTTGAGAAATGAAGAAGTGGAGTATTTTGTCATGGTATCAGAGCCAGACCTATATACACTCAACATATTGAATCATGGCTAAAGAACCCAATGATGGTAACCGTCAACGGAAAACTATCTCACCTTACGACATAACTACTCCTGACAATCCTGGTCACTTGATTATGCAGATACAAATGAAGGGTCATTCAACTAAGAAGATGACCAGTAAGCAAGTATCATGGATAATAGACACAGGAGCCTCAAACCACATGACAGGAAATTTGAGTCATTTACATAACTTACAAGCCATAACTCCATGTCCTGTTGGTTTACCAGATGGGAGCAATGTTATGGCTACCAAGGAGGGATCTATTATTTTTGGCAGTGATTTTGTCCTTGAGAATGTTTTATATGTGCCTGGATTATCTTGCAATTTAATTTCTATGTCGCAGCAAATAGATAATTCCAATTGTACTATTCAGTTCACTCATAATATGTGTGTAATACAGAACCACACTTTGAGGAAGCTGATTGGTGACGGTGAACGTTAGAATGAACTCTATTATGGCTTTAAAAGTTGACAAAGAGATGTCTTTCGATCTTTGGCATCAACGATTTGGGCATCCGTCTATACAAGCTACCAAGATAGTTTCAGGTGTAGACCTTGAGAAAGGTACTAAAAATTTGAATAAATGTTGTGATGTTTGTCAAAGACCAAAACAAATGAGAAATAAATTTGCCGTAAGTGATTTTAGAGCATATGATGCTTTTGAATTAATACACTGTGATTTATGGGGCCCTTATAGAATGTCTCTTCATGTGGAGCATCCTATTTTTTTTACTATTATTGATGATTACTCTAGAGCTGTGTGAATTTATTTGTTGATTGATAAGAAAGAGGTGTCAAGTACCTTGAAAATGTTTTTCTCTATGGTGGAGCGTCAGTTTAATAAACAAGTGAAAATTATAAGGACCGACAACAAAACATAATTTACTTGCATGAAAAATTATTTTCTTGAAAATGGAATAATTTTTCAAACATCTTATACAAAGAAACCACAACAAAATAGGCGTGTTGAATGTAAGCATCAACATATATTAAATGTAGCTCGAGCTTTGAGATTTCAGGGATGTTTATCTATTGATTTTTGGGAAAAATATGTTCTCACTACTGGTTACTTGATAAATAGAACCCTTTCCTCAGTTTTGAATGGAAAGACTCCTTATAGAATGTTTTTTCGTTGTAACCCTACCTATGATCATCTACGAGTGTTTAGATCATTATGTTATGCTCATAAACAAGGGAGGTTCGGCGATAAATTTGATTCCCGAAGTAGGAAATGTAATTTTTGGGATATCCATATGGGAAAAAGGGATGACGTTTGTATGATATAGAAACCAATGAATTTTTTTATCTCACGAGATGTCAAGTTCTTAGAAACAGATGTTCCTTTTGCTTATCTTTCTAAAGAAGACTTTCCTACAATTTCTGGTTTGGGTGGGTTTGATGTTGATTTGGAGGAGGTTGATGATTTGAGAAAAAGAGATGGAGCAAGACATGACGATCATGTTGTGCCTGAGGCAATACCAGTGCAACATGAAGTTGATGTTATTCCGCCAATAAATAATACTTCTGTACAGGAACCAAATGAGCAAGATGATCAAGAATTTCATGAGGAATTGTTGGGTCGAGGACACAGACAAAAAAAAACCATCAGTTTTGTTGGATGATTATGTCGCTAATACAATACAGAAAATGAGTCCATTCCCACTGACACCTAAACCACAACATTCCTCAGGTAATTCTTATCCCATTGCACACTATGTGAATTGTAATAATTTTTTTTCTCTACGACATAGAATGTTTCTTGTAGCAATACATGCAGACCGTGAACCTGTGGCATATTCTGAGGCAGTAAAAGATGAGTGATTGTGAGATGCAATGCAACATGAGATACAAGCATTGGGAAAAAATAAGTGTGAGATAGATGACTTACCACCAAACAAGAAGTAATTAGGTTGCAAATGGGTCTACAAAATCAAGTATCACTTTGATGGCACAGTGGAAAGATTCAAAGCTAGGCTTGTAATCTTTGGGAATCACCAAGTTGCAGGGATTGACTACACTAAGACTTTTGCTCCAGTTGCTAAGATGACTACAATGCGAGTATTTCTTGCAGTAGTTGCTGCAAAGAATTGGGATCATCAAATGGATGTTCACAACACCTTTCTTCATGGTGATCTTGAAGAGGAAGTTTATATGAAGTTACTGCCTGGTTTCCAAGTCTCAGTTCCTGGAAAGGTGTGTAAGTTGAAAAAGTCACTTTATGGGCTTAAGCAGGCTCCTCGATGTTGGTTTGCTAAACTCTCAACTGCACTGAAGATATACGGGTTTCAGCAATCATACTCAGATTATTCTTTATTATGCATGAACAATAGTAAGATTCATCTCAGTGTGCTTGTGTATGTTGATGATATAATTGTTGTAGGAAATGATAGTGCAGCTATCCAGATATTTAAAGCCTATTTGAGTGATTGTTTTAATATGAAAGATTTGGGTGTCTTGAAGTATTTCCTTGGTGTTGAAATCGCACGAAGTCTAAAGGGATTTTATTTGTGTCAAATGAAATATGCACTTGATATAATTTCTGAAGTTGGTTTGTCGGGTGCTAAACTCGTTCTTGTTCTTATGGAACAAAATCATCGTTTGACTTTGTCCACTAGTACATTACTTGCTGACCCATAGTCGTACCGTCGCTTGATTAGATGATTGATTTATTTGTGCTTCACACGGTCCGAACTATCCTATTATGTTCATGTTTTGTCTCAATTCATGCAACAACCAAAGGAGGATCATTGGCACACAACACTACGAGTTGTTCTGCTACAAATAGATTGATTACTGCGAAAAACCATGCTTCGGTTCAGATTAACATTGGGCATGTGGATGAGAATGATATCTACAATGGTCAATTCTCCACCTTTGCCCTTTGTGGCTTCATCTGTGCTCAGGGTGATGCTGACAGTGCCCTAGATCGCTTGTGGCAGAAGAAGAAAGTTGAAGTTAAGCAATAGTAGACGCCCATGATATTTTGTTACTTTGTTATGTATTAATTTCTACCCTAGCTAGTAATTTTTGAGGATTATGATTGTTGTTCTCCGTAAATACTCTATTTATAACCATGCAATGAAGAATTTCAATAATTTTCTTGATATTTGTAATGGTGTTTTTAAAACTCCATTTACAGTGATGTGATAAAGAATTATGATATTAAATGTAATCACACAATAGTTTTTTATTAATTTATTATTCAGATTGTTTTCTTGGTGATGTTAAGTTTAACTAAGAAACTTTTTTTATATATTTTAAATTTATTACTTTTATTTTTTATTTAACTTTTAGAATTAAGTGTGACCCACACCAAAATATTATTTGCAATTAATTAATTGAGAGCAGTGTGGGTTAGCCCATATAAAATGCAAAATAAAATTAAAAAAAAAATAAAATCAAGCGGGGACTAAACCTACGCACCACAATATTCTTTTGAATTAATTAATTACAAGCAGTATGGGCTCTACCCACGCGTAATAAAAAAAATTAAATAAAACGGCGGTGGGTCCATGCATAATAATAAAACGTAAAAGAAAATTCAAAAATAAAAAATGAAATCAAGCGGGAGCCAGACACGCACCACAATATTATTTTGAATTAATTAATTACAAACAGTGTGGAATCTACCCACGCATAATGAAAAAAAATCAAATAAAAAATAAATAAAACGGTGGTCGGGCTCACTCACAAAAATAATGCTTGCAATTAGTTAATTGTAGGGAGCATGGGTTTGACCCATAAGATGAAAAAATAAAAAAATAAAAATATTAATGAATGTGCCAAAAATATTTATTTTAATAAAATAATTAATTTATAATTAAAAGAAAAGAAAATAGGAAAATAGTATAGTAAATTTTTTTTAATTCATATTAATAATTATAGTTTTAAAAAAGTGAATTTGATGATAAAAAATAAAATAATATAAAATTTATGGTATGTATGAAAATTTTAAAAATTAAAGTATTTTGTATAAAAATTTTCATTAAAATTTTTTGTTTTGAAAAAATAAATTGTTAAAATATTAAATAAAAGATGAAAATTGTAAATAAAATAAATTTTTTAAAGAGTAAATGTGAACACTTGTGTAATTAAATTGGGCTTAAGAACAACAAGTGGACTTTAGGCATAAGAATGTTTTAATATCATATATGATTGTCTTTAGTAAATGTGAGTACTCGTGTAATTAAATTGGACTTAAGAACAACAATTGAGCTTAAGGCCTAAGAATGGTTTAATAAATTGAACTTAAGAATATCAATTAGGCTTGAATTAGGTTTAAAGTCCACTTCTTAAGATGGTATCAGAGTCTGTCCTAACAAGATTTTTGGTTTTTATCAGACCATCCGATTTTGTAAGGTTGAACTAATAATCTTAAAATTTTTGACAGCCAATCATCTTATCTTGAAAATAACAAAATAGTTTATTTTAATATGGATCAAAGCATAAAAATACTTTAAACTATAATGAAACAAATAGTATAATGTTGATGGCATGGATACAAACAAATCAATAACATGTAAAAGTAAGGCATAAACATTACTTATTTTAAATTTTAAACCCAATTTTATTATAATAGGTAAAACCAAAGATGAAAACCTTATATTAGTAACAATCAAAATAATAATAATAATAATAATAATAATAATAATAATAATAATAATAATAATAATAATAATAATAGTAATAATAATATAATAATATTAAAAATTAAAATAATAACATAATAATAATATTATTAATATTATTATTACTATTATTAATATTATTATTACTATTAATTATATTATTATTAATTATAATAATTATAATTGAATTAATAAGTATAATAATAATCGTAACATGATAGTAAAGCTCTTCTGATATGATGGTTAAGGGTTCTATCCAGTTGAGAGATTTTGAGTTCGAGTCTCTCCTGTTGCACTTTATCCAAAACTTGAATAAAAGGTTAATTATGGAAAATAAAAATAGTATAAAAGTCAATGAGTTTTTGTAGTGTAATATGCAATGCATGTGCAGGTGAAAAATCCAAACATACATTTATAGTTTTGCCATTAATTCAATATTAAAGCAAAAAAGAAAAGACAAAAAAAGTGAAATGTAAAAGTCCTATTATAACATAAACTCAACCTTAGTTCCAAAATATATTGAATTTGTTTCTCTCTTACTAAGACACACTTTTGAGAAGTGGAGAATAATATATCTTAAATTAATATCATACACTTAAATAGAAACTCTTCTTAACCATATATATATATATATATATATATATATATATATGTGAAGTTATAAGATCAATCTCAAATAACATGCTTTGGAGGATACAAGTCCTTTTCATTTAAACTAATAATGACATATATGTATTAAATAGTTGATAGATTCTAGATCATGATATTGAATAGTGTAATTTACAAGCACAATTTGCAGAACCAATATCATTTGCAATGCATATAGGTTGAAAACGTCCTTCTTTGAACCAAATGGATCGCTCTTCAAGAAATTCATCAACGAAAGAATCTAATATTTGAATGGTAATGTGTTGCATCACCACCACATGTGCAATATTACCATGGCACGCCAAATTCCACCTACGAGAAAAGTTACAATCTAGAGGTCTCTCAAAGACAACGATATTGCTAAATTTGTTCAACATTGCACCAATCCCAACATTAAGTAATCGGTTTTGTAAGTATCGTGCATTCATCATGCACTTTTGCACTTCATGTTGGAGTCCTATTAAACCTCTTATTTTTAAAGCATACCAAAGAAAAATTGGAGCATGCCCAGAACGGCTACCTGCAATTGTGGCATCCCTTGAAGCAATAATTTCAACATCTTTAGAAAATGTATTGATGTACTCTAAACGAGTTAATACAATACCACAAGGAATTGGACATCCCAAAAACTTGTGACCAGAAATAGTCACACTTCCAATAGATTTCTTAAAGGTAATCCTCAATGCCTGTAAAATCACCCAAAAGTATCTTACAAAAAATCATAAATAGTTTGAAACTATATTAATGTTTTAGTAATATGTAGAAAATTAGGCAACTATGCAACTCTCAGAGTCTGCAAAAGCATCAAATAACTTTATTTCTATTTTAGTGATAATGGATGGTTTAGTCTTGTAAATTTAAGAGGTTTTTTAATAGATTTAAATTTTACTCTTTTAGCTACTTAGACTATCTCATATAATTAGTAAGTTTGGCCTTATCTAAATTTAATATAAGCTAGACCATAAATCTAATGAATTATTTAAATTTTATCTATCTTTATTGATAATAATCAATATAAAAATCATTGTAAATCAATCTAGCTCTTTTGGGAAAATGGAAATGGAGACTAGGTATGGAAAACCATGGCTTATAGAATGATATTTTAGAGTCAAAGTATGATAAGGAACTTAAATAACCAAAATAAAATGAGGAATGGATCATGGTAGTGGCATGACTTACGCAAAAAATATGTGAGGATGGACAACTAGGTAGCTACGATAATAGTATAAAATGAAAACTAGGTTCAGGTGATAAGATCAAATTCTGGGAGGATTCATGCATAAGAGGAAAGTCACTTGACCAAAAATTTTCTATATTGTATTTAGTTTCATAGTTTCATGATAAAACAATAAGGGAGATTGGGGTATGGTAAGAGAGAAATTGGAAAAAAAATACACTAGAGACGTAAGAAATTGAAGATAATCCTTAATGCTTATAAAATCACCCACATAGTATCTTAGAAGAAATCATAAATAGTTTGAAACTATATTGATTTTTTAGTAATATGTAGAAAATTAGGCAACTTTACTCCTATGCAATTCCCAATAACACTATAGAGTTCGTAGAAGCATCAAATAACTTTATTTCTATTATAATGATAATGGATGGTTTAGTCTTGTAAATTAAGAGGCTTTTTTATTGATTTAAATTTTAATTTTTTAGCTACTTAGACTATCTCATATAATTAGTAAGTTTGGCTTATCTAAATTTGATATAAGCTAGACCATAAATCTTAATGAATTATTTAACTTTTATCTATCTTTATTGATAATAATCAATACAAAAATCATTATAAATTAATATAGCTCTATATGAAAAATGGAAATGGAGACTAGGTATGGAAAATCATAGCTTATGGAATGATATTTTAGAGTTAAACTATGGTACATGAAGAAACTTAAATAACCAAAATTAAATGAGGAATGGATCATGGTGATGGCATAACTTACAAGAAATTGGTGAGGATGGACAACTAGGTAGCTAGTTTGATAATAGTATAAAATGGAAATTAGGTTCAGGTGATAAGATCAAATTCTAGGAGGATTCATGGATAGGAGGAAGCTTACTTGACCAAACATTTCCTATATTGTATTTAATTTCAGAGTCTCAGGATAAAACAATAAGGGAGATTAGGGTATGGTTAGAGGAAAATTGGAAGTAAAAAATACACTAGAGACCTAAGAGATTGGTGTGGGAATCAGTACAAGAGAAAAAATTATTGCAGCTAATTACAAGTAAATATATTAGAATTGATAGTATTAATGAATGGGTGTGGAAAGGAAATATTGATGAAGTATTCTCCATCAAGTCAACATATAATGTATTGCGGTTGGAGAAAATAATAGTGCATTTAAAACTTTGTAGAGCATGAAGACTTTACCGAGTTCATAGTATTTTGGTTGGAGAACATTTCTAGATAAGATTCCAATAAAGATCAATATGATGAAAAAGGGGGTAATAGTGAAAGATATAAAGTGTGAGCTATGTAACAAAAAAGAGGAGATAAGTGATCACCTATTCCTTACCTATAAAGCATCAAAGAGAATATGACAGTTATGTGATAGGTGGATGGAAACAAGGTCAGTCCATCATAATAAATCTATGCTTAACTTTCAACACTTGTATAGTATGGACTTAAATGCTAAACAAAATACAACATGAAAGAGTATGTGGTTAACAGTTACATGGGAAATTTATAATAATAAGAATAGGACAACATTTGAGTGTTAATACAAGTCAATGGAGAAGGAATGGTCATAAGCTCAACTTATGCATCTGATGGAGATAACATGAATGGTCAAACAACAAAAAAACATATACACTTTGGCAAATCAAGGCTACTTAATAGAAAGTTACAAGGAAGAAGATTGACTCATTGCGGAGAAAATTAGTCGATACTCGAAAAGCAGTTATAAGAAGGAAAATCATAATAGACAAGAGACTGCTAAAATCCTTAATGAAAAATGCAATGAAGTTCATGAAAATTGCAGTGGATGTAGGAAAAAGATGCCCAGATTTGGGCATGGAGACTTGTGTTAAACAGGTTGCCCACTAGAGATAAATTTTTTAAGGTAGGAATCCCAATTGGGAGTACCTTGTGTGTGTGTTGTGCAATTTAGGTAAAGAAAATTCAAGTCGTTTATTTTTTTACTTGTGAAGTGTATAGGAGTTTATGGAATAGGTATAAATGGTGGCTAGGAGTGCAATTTGTGCACCATTGTTCGACCAAAGAGCACTTTCTAGGGTTTTGTGCTTTTAGGATGGGTAGGAGCCGGACCAGCGTGTGGAGAGTGTTGGTTGGCAAAAGTATGGTCTAATTGGAAGCTAAGAAAAGATATTGCTTTTAAGAATAAGGTTTGATATTGTAGAGGTTTTCTCTACAATTCAAACTAAAACATAGGCTGTTATAAGAGCTAAATCTAAGAATTCTCTTTTTTTCTTATTCTAATGGGGTAACGGATAAAAATGTTGAACTATTAAGAGAGCAGGTGGCAGAGGAGTGAACTTGAGTGGTGTAACTATTGTCTTTTAATACTATAGATGTTATAATTTGACTCTTATTTTTGTAAGAAATTCTGATGTCTTGTGGATGCAGTGGTGTTGAGTTATGATGCAAAGCATAAAAGTATAGCCGGGAATTGAGGAAGGAGCGATTAGATTTTGTTTATGAATGTTATTCTTCTTTGGTTGGCTTAATTTTTGAAAAACTATGTATTTCTCTTGTAATTGTTGAGTTGTGGTGATGGAGGATTGATGAAGAGTTAATTATATTTTTTGGATGTATGATGACCTAGATGAGGTCTTGTTTGCTGTAAATGAGGTCTTGTTTGCTTCTGCTTTTATTGGCAAGATGAATATTTTTGGAATGAATATTTTTTGAAACTGAGAGTGTACTACCCTCACTAATATATTGGTTGGGATAACCTTATTACCCTTATTTATAAAATTCTTTATCATAGATTGAAAAATATAAAAAATATGTCTTTATTCTCAATCATCATCATGTGAAATTAATATTATGTGTAATGTGCAAAGACATTATAATATACATAATAGAACAGACTCAATTATATTCTAACATGTTTAAATGACTTCTAATATAACTCTACAAATATGATTTTTGTGTGAGAATTTCAAATCAATTACAATTAATTTAGCGTATATAAGTAAATAAGTGAGGGGCTCTGTTTAGTAAAATCAAATTAAAGATTTAAAATTATTTCCTAATATTACTTTCTAATTTATAGTATGTAATTATAAGACGAAACTTACATTCACCTGTATATTATAATTTACATAACTTAAAAATCTCTAATATATTAGAAACATATATAATTTAATGTCAAATTGACAGAACTTTGAGTCCAACTTAGATTGAAACTTTGGGCTATAATTTTTACATTAAAAAAAAATACAAATGGCTTTCGTATTTTAAACACAATTTCAAATTAATTTTTCAGCTTTAATGCTTAGGTCTCTACACATAGCATCTGCATTAACCCTTAAGCACGCATAAAAGTAATTATGTTATAAGATAAATGAATTTCCTATATAGTATGTTTAATACTTAAATTGACTTTTGGTTCTCATAATTTTGTGATTGCGTAGTTTCGGTTTCAATAAAAATTTAATTATAGATTTAATCTCAAATTTTTCTAAATTTAGCAATTATAATTCACTAAACATACATTTCTCAATTTCTAACTAAAAATATTGCGTGTTCTTTAATAATAAGAATATTATTATTAATTAATTATTTAAGTAAAGTTTTATTAAAATATTTAACTATAAACTTTAGTATTATTATCAGAAAAATAGTTTTTTTTTTTGCTGATATCAGAAAATATATTAAGTTGATAAAATTATTTAATTTAAAATATTTAAAAACCTAAATGTGCTATAAAATTTGTCGGGAAAAGAAAAGTAAATTGAAGTATAACGTTAACTAACTTGTTCGATAAACGGCAACATGATTCCAAACAGAGCTCCATCACAGTGAATATAGTATCGATCACGAGTGAAACCACATTCATCCAGAGTTTGTATGACAGCATCAAGATCATCAATAGCTCCTTTCATAGTCGTCCCTATACAAATAGAATCCCTTTTTAAGCTTATCTAAAAAAGTGTGTTAGCTTGTTTAAGAATGTTTGTTAGTGAAAGAAAAGAAGAGACCTATGTTTAAATTGATGATGGCTGGCTTGTCCTTGTGCGCAAGAACTTGAGCCTTCAGATCAGCACAATCAATCTCACCAGAGATTAATGTGCTAACTTTCACACACTTCATTCGATACATTTTTGCTATTTTGAAGATTGAATAATGTGAATCTTGTGAGGTATATAATATCCCATTAGGAAGTTGTTCTCTCCTACATAAAGAGATATAGATCAATATATTTTTGAAATATCAGAAGAAATCATTTAGAGTTCAGGAATACTAACCCTACTAAAATCCCGTGAAGATTTCCTTCGGTTCCTCCACTTGTGACATATCCCCAGTACTCATTCTTCTCTATCTCCCACATACTTGCAAACCAATTAAGTACCGAAACTTCAAAAGTTGTTGAATTTAGGGAGAAACTGCTTCCTAGAAATGGATCACCGGCATTATTAAGGTGAAAATCAAGTAACGGGTGTAATGGGTCATAGTTGAAATCTTGATTGGTAGGATAGCCTGTAATTGCAATTGATTTTTCTTGATCAATACAGAAGCAGTTATGCGTAACATTCATAGCACAGTAAAATCAACTTTCTTGATAAATTCTTTTATCCATACTCAGAATCATGAACAGAAAATATTGTAATTGAAATGAATGAAAACGCACTTAAAAGAAAGAAAATGAAAAGACGAAAAGTGTACCCAAGTTGCGCAAGTTGCAGTGTTTTAGAGTCTGGACGTAGTGAGAAATAAAGGAAGCCAAATTGGGTTGTGACTCGCCTCTGCACTCAGTGATGGCAAGCTTCTCTTCAAAATCAGTCTGAAGCTCCTCTTTTTTTGTGGAGGACTTGTCATTGCTCACAACTGCATGAAGTGCTGGAGTGAGAGCCATTAGGTGTGAGAGTGAATGTGTATTGATATGTTTAGCAGAGGGACTTAAGAATGTGTATTTATAGACATAAACTAAATTGCATTGGTTACTAATCCTTAATTACTTGGAGGAAGATACTGAATTAGGATGCTAAGAAATTGGGTAATAGCTGCTGTCAGAAGCTAATATATACATTGAAATATTGCATGTGATATATATATAGGCGCGCTCGTGTGTCTACGTAGATAGATAATTATATGTAGGTACGAGATATTTATGAATTTAAGGTTAGAATTCGTTCAGATGTTTCGAGATATTTATGAAAAATGAATTATGTGCAAAAAGTTTTACATTCAAATTGGATTCTAGAGGTTAAATTTGAGAAATTTAGGTTATTATACGTGATTTGTGTCATAGAGAACATTTTAATAATATTTTTTAATTTAATAAAAGGAGTTGTTCAGAAGTATAAATAGTTGTGGTAGAATTATATAAAATTAAAAATTTTACCTAATTTGTCAAATTAATGAAATTTGGTTCAGCAGGTGAGAATTTGTCTAAGGAATTCAATTCAAGAATAATTAAAATATGTTTCTAATTAATTTCACTTATACTGTTAAATGATTACAATTAATAAATATATTTTTCTTGCATCGAAAATTATGTACCATAGGTTGATTCAAATGATTTTGGAATTATATATATGAGATGATAGAATGATATAGTTAATTATTTCATGTATTAATCATACAATTTATTAATGATAATTTAAATAATATAAATTAAATTATAATATGGTTATAAGTTAAAAGGGAGTTATTGAACCAATGAAACACGAGGTTGGTTTACAGTTTTTATGTAATAAAGTCATCATAGTTAAGCTATAGATTTGTAAAATTGAAAGACTTTGAATGGGTGAGGTATTAGTACATAATAAGTCATGTTAAATATAAATTTTTTAAAAGGTATGCATCAATTATTTTTTATTTAGTATCCATGTGGTTAAAAAAATATTTTTTTTATCAAAAAGAAATTTACTTACGTAAAGTATTTGAAATATTCCAACGCGTATATATAAAAATATTGCACCTATACCTTCACTACAAAAATAATAATAAAATATCTTGAGATTTTCATATCCTTATCAACTAGGTGCATTTATACATTATTTCACGTGTACACATCAAACTACTATTTCAAAATATATAAAATAAAAATATATTCCACACTAAGATCAATAGAAAAACTCTAATAGAATGTCATACATTGGAAATCTATAAAGTGTAAAAACGGTTCGGATAGAGTTTTTTCTTTTTTTCTTTCAATTTGTAATGAATATAGTTAACGTGGTGTAGGAGATAACTAGTAGATAACTTTAAAATTCTCTCCTTTCTAAAACGTACATTTTAAAATTTTAAAGAAATATTTTAATTAGTTATAACTTCAGCTTTCTAAAATTATATTCAGAGTTTAATTTGCTAAGGTACTGTTTAAAGAAACACGTGTGTAATTAGCATATGTTCATAGAACAAGATATACTTTGTCCATGCGGTGGGTAAGTGTTAACAGTACAAATATTTTGTATGCTGTGTTTTGTTGGATTTCTGCTATTGGCTTGGGTTTGTAATTTGTTCCTGAGGTGCGGGTCTACAGGTTCTTTGTTTTTTTGTTTTTTTATAACAGAAGCACTCTTTTCTTTGCTTTATATTAATTTCATTTTATTTTTGATAAAAAATTAACTCTATTTTTCTTAAATACAATTAAGTGTAATTGGTTTAATTTCTTTTAAAAAACCATACTTTTACTCTCTTTTTTAACAATAAAAAATAGAATTAATAAAAATACTTAAGAAATACTCCAACTCTCTTACAAAACAGTAAAATAGTAGAATCACACTAATCACACTAATTTAATGATAATCCACAACTCACACTTGAGTGTCTTTGTTAAATATAAAATTACATAAAAACAACCACAACCAAACACACCAGCATGACTTTCACAAAAGTAAAACTATATTTGTCAAACACACTAACAACATTACAAATAGAAATTCAGAATATATATATATATATATATATATATATATATATATATATATATATATATATATATATATATATATATATAGGAATCAAATAATTCCTCTAATCCATTATTATTGACTAGGCTAGACCTTCAATTGTGCCTTCTTATTCCATAATAACAATCCATCTTCTAATTACTCCCACTTCGGTCAAAACTTACGTGTACATATCAACATAAGACAGAATCACAACTGCCCTACACCCAACTACTAGCCTTTACCCTAACCCATTACTTTCAACCACATTTACAACACTCCAATTCTCCACCATTTTTCAAAATATGTAACACGAGCATAGTCAATACAAGCTTTTAATCAGGTTATGGTTTCATAATGTGTTTTCAGTGGAATATTTTTCTATGAAAGAATAAGTTTTTGTCGGTTAATATTTTTTTAGTTATATTCCATAAATATTTTTCTTCACTAACTTATATGTGGATGTGGTTAAATTTTATTATTTATATTGTTGTTATTTTATAATTCATTTAAGAGATATTCCAACCATTGCAAACCTCTACGAAAGAAATCTAACAGAAAAACTAATCCTACGAATCAGATTGTTTAACTTTCCATCTAAAGCAAAAAAGTACGATTACAGCAGAGAGCAACAGATCACCAGAAGAGAAAAAACAAAAGTCAAATCTCATGTATAATATATCTATGTACGTCATCATGTGAAATTATAATTTATTATTTTCGTATTCTTAATATTTTCAACTTTTATTGAAGGGACTTAAGGAAAGACATCATAGAGAATTGAAAAAGTTTATGATAGTATTTTTACATTTTGATATAATATTTAATAGATTAAAATAGATATCCATAAATCATATATATAGGTTAGAATTTTTTATTTGGAATTATAGACTATAATGAGACATAAATGGTGCTACATGTTAATAATATATATCGCTTTTGATGTATCTAAATTACCAATTGTTTCACCGGAATCTTTATTTTTAGCTCTTGGGCAAAATTCATTGCCCAAAATCTATTTAAATGTTACTTGTTCTATTTTATAAGCACCTTCTCCCTTGTAAACACTGCAAAGTAAGTCACTAATATGATGCATATTACCATCTGAATGATCTGATTTGTCTACTAAAGTTTTGTGCACTTCTTCAGGTTTTTGAGCACAGTAATGGCTTATTATCGTTTGCCTTTTGGACTTGCTATATATTACCAGAGGAATATGAGAAGCATTAATGATAATAGATATTTATCATTTAGAAATTAATCTAGCAACTAATTTTTGGTCTTGATTTTTGTATAATATAATCATCTAAAATAATTTTAATATAATATAATAATTAAATTATTTTCTATGTAATATGTTCTTTGAGTTGACTTTTAAATAACATGACTGCTCATTTTTATATAATAACTTATGGAGGTGGTTTCATGGGAGTAACTAAACTGATTTCAAAATCAAAATTTAAATTTATCTTTTATTAGTTATATCAGTGTTGGTTACTTATTAAAATTTTATTTTTAATTAATCTGTAATTAAATTAATGGTTAATTTTACAATTTTAAAGACTAATAATTTTTTTAAAACACTTCTCTCGTAGATATATATTAAATTGTAGTAATATAAATAATAAAATAATAAATATTTTTAGGTTAGAATTTTAACATTAAAACTTAAAATGGTAATGTAATTTTATGTATAATGTTTAATTGTTTTCCTATATGTAAAACAAAAAGGAAATAATTTAATAAGTATAACTTGAGCTTTCTTAAATTATATTCAAACTTTAGTTTACTAAGATATTCTTTAAGAAAACAGAAGTTTTAATTAGCATATGCTTATAGGATAAGAACTACTAACGACAATTAGCTTATCCTTTTTACAAGTAACAACTAAGTCAATTTTTCTTAAATACAATTAAATAACTTGTTTAACTCCTTTTGGAAAGCAATACTTGTACTTGTTTCTTTAGAAGAAGAAATATTCTCAATCAAAATTCTTTGATTTAGAATTCTTTTTCCCTTCAAATATGTAAAACGTGTATTTGTAAATTGAACTTCCTTAAATTATAATCAAAGTTTAGTTTGCTAAGATATTCTTAAAAAAACACGAGTTATATTTAACATATACTTGCAGAATAAAAAAATACTAAAGCAGTTAGCTTACCTCTTTTATAAGTAACAACTAACTCAAATTTTCTTTGAATACAATTACGTATAAACTCGTTTAACTCCTTTTTTAAAGCAATGTTTTTACTTCTTTCTCTAGAAGAAACATTCTAAAAGTTATAATTATAGTTTTCTTAGAATACACCCCACTTAAGTAGTGTTATGTCAAAATGCTTTTTTTCCAAAAATATATTATATTAAATAAAAATATTTATATATGTGGAAATTAAATAAAGATGACCAAAAACTTACAGAATAAGAAAATTAAAAATCATCATATTTTATAATAAAGCATTAAATAGTGTAACGAGTATAATTTAAAAGTATTCTATAGTATTATAATAATAAGTAAATATTAAAGTACTTACGCTATTATAAATGTCAAAAAAGTATTAAAATTATTAGAAGTGGACTTTAAGTCTAATTTAATCTTACAAAATCTAGATTAAGACAAGGTTTATATTCATTTATAAAATATTGAAAGGTCTCATCTCTAGATGTGAGATTTCCAACACACACCCCTCACGTCAAGACTCCTCAACTCAAGTCTGAAACTTATATGTAATGTAATGGTGATCCGATAGCAATATAATAGCGGGTGACCGGATAGACTTATACCATATGAGAAGTGAATTTTAAGCTAACTAAATCTTACAAAACTGGCTTGTAAAACCCTTCACGTTAAGACTCCTCAACTCGAGGCCGAAACTTATATGTAATGTAATGGTGGTCCGATAGCAATATAATAGCGGGTGACCGGATAGGCCCATATCATATGAGAAGTGAATTTTAAGCCTAACTCAATCTTACAAAACTGGCTTATAAAGTGAGGTTTGCATCCACTCATAAACTATTAAAAGGACTCATCTAGTATGGGATCTCCAATAAAAATATTATTAAATTATATTAAAGAAAAAACAATATAATATTATAAGAATATACTAGTGGTTAATATATTTTTATTTTTTTCCAACTTATTCTAAAAAAGTTTTATCATAATGATTTTAGATTCCTATGACAAAGAGAAATTATGATTCTTAATAATTTTACAGAGTTAAGTTTATATTTATTTATACATTATTTTATTTTAATTTTTATATTTAATGGCAGTATTTTTATTTTATTTAAAAAATATATATCGCATTAAAAGATTTCACATATTGCTTTCGAAATTAACAAATTAAAGATTAATTAATCAAATGTTTAAGAGAATAAATATTTACACGGAACAACGGTAAAAAAAATAAAAATCATACTAATAGAAAATTCAAGGAATAAATAATCAAGTGCAAAGGGTAAAACTTTAACTAAAACAACACATTATATATGAAAATTTTTACATTAGGCATTTTAATATATAAGTTATGAGGCAAAAATATATGGTGATTAAACACATTACACCAAATGTATTATTTCTTAAATCATATTTCCAATATTTATTTTAGGAATGAAATCTTGATGCAAAAAGTTGTAACAATCTATATAAATTTAGAGATAAACATTAACATAACTTGATTTGCATGCGACATGGGAATAGCTATGCACGAAAAGTAAGTAATGACATTTAAATCATTTAAGTATGTATTTCATCAAACAAGACTCTTAGAAACTTCATATTTACATATTATAAAAAAATCATTGAATGTGACTAAATTAAGAAAAGAAATATTTAATCATTATGTTGATTAAGTTAGAAATTATTTCATAAATGAAGACTATTGTCTAGTTTATTATTAATGAAGTTATAATATAAATGATAGAGACTATATTTTTAATAGCTAATGGTGATAAAAATTTGTTTATTTATTTATTTAGATACAACTTTTAATCTTTGGTTGAGATATAACACATTTTTTAATTATTATTAATATATTTTATCAAAAAAATTAAAATTGAAAAAAAATCTTTAGTTTCTACCTATCATGCTTGAATTTCTAATTACTATTATCAAATTTTAGATACAGAAAATTTTAGTAACTACATTATATAAAATTACAAAGCAATTTTATGATTTATATTTCAAATAAAAAAGTAGAGAGGTTGTTGTTTGCTTGATGAAGTAAATGAAAAATAACCGAAAGAAAGAAATAAAGTATAGTTACTCTACTAGCTATAGATACTATATATTTTGAAGACTTCTGATCATGTCAAGAAGGTGGTTGTATAAGGTAAAGTATATTAAGAGTTTCTAACTTATAATTTCACCAACTTCCAAATATTTTAATATATATTTTATTTTTATATATTATTATGTATTGAGTATTATATTAACAGATAACTATATTGTTCTAATTTTATTATTTGTTAGATTACTTTTTAAAATAACAATAAAAATATTCTATTACATGATCCATGTGAAAATTGCACACAATTAAAATAGTAAATAAAAGAAATTCAATATAACAGTAATTTAAATTGAAATTTTTTTTAAATTATAAAGATAAATAATTTTTATTAATAAAAATAAATTAAATTAATATTTATTAGATCAGCTTATTTAAATAAAATAACATGTATGAATAGAAAAAACATATACAACTTTTAAGAGCTAAATAGAACCACTAAAACATTAATATAAAAAAATAATTATTTTAACAATATATAAAGTTATAATTATATAATTGTATCATTTTAATAAAAAAAAACACAAATTTCATCTATATAACAAAACTTGTACATTTATATTATTTGATATTTACTGACTAGTTTAATCAAGCACTTGTAATTAAATAAACTAATTTATCAACTAAAAACTTATGAGAAAAATAAATTACTTTATCCATTACTAAATAACTCAAACTAATTTTGGCAGTTGGAAGCTCGTAATCAAAAAGCTAAGTCTGCAGAACCGATCATCTTGTAAAAAAAAATAAAAAAATCTATCTATATATATCGGGTCTGCTTCAATGGACTGCTTCTTCCTGCACCTCCATATCATCTTCCTGCACCTCCATAATTTTCAAAATTCCAATAATAGACATGAGGAAATTACAAATTTAACCCTGCTGCTATAAAAGAAGGTTTTCCATGGAAGGG
>Ga0209700_101648_pt1 | contig 46303 bp, 16 predicted proteins | sample SiratroredBW_FD_187528 | JGI IMG/M metagenome (GOLD analysis project Ga0209700, IMG submission 187528) | Root nodule microbial communities of legume samples collected from California, USA - Siratro red BW (SPAdes) (version 2) | ecosystem: Host-associated > Plants > Roots > Nodule | place: USA...
TTCAAATTTTATTTAATTTTCATCATTATTATTATTTCAAAAATACTTACACTAATAAATATATTTTTATGTTATTATTGATTTTTATTTCTTTTTATTTTTATCATTATGCTTTTAACAAAATCGGGTGTTGACAATTATTATTATTATTATTATTATAACATTTCAGAAAAACCAACCAAAAATAACTTCAAGCTTAGTGGGCCATTATAGATTCATTCTGTGTTTCTTTTTATTTTTCTGAAAATCAAGAGTGATTCTTCCTGCAGCCCGTACTTTCTCCCTGCACCTCCATAAACATAGCAAAATGATCATTATACTATTAATAAAAAATAAATTAAATAAATCCTACACCCCTTCACCATTAATCTTGAATACAATTTCTAATTCGGAATACAAATTTTTTGTATTTCAGATTTTACAATTCAAAATACATTTTTTTATATTCTAGATTGCATAATCCATAATACAAAAGAAATATATGAAAGATATATTCTAGATCATCCAATCCAAAATACAAAATTGTATTTTTTATTATAAATATATAAATATTTTGTATTATACAATCTGAAATAAAATATATATATATATATATATTCGAATTGTGTAACCTAAAATAAAATAAAAATGAATTTTAAATTTGTGTAATCTACAATTCAATCTAAAAAAGGATATTTTTGATATTTTAAAAAATATGAGGGTGCAGGAAGAAAATCAAATGCAGATTTCTCATTTTACGAGTCCAATTATTGATACCAATGCTTAAGTATTCCAAAATATGCAGGTCATGGACCCTAAAATTTGTGGATTCATATGGGCTTCGGGGTTTTTACTAACTAAACCCAATGCATTTTAAATATACCTTATGGAGACATATTTCTCTTGAAAAAAAAAATATATCACCACTTGCTTTAAGCTTCTGTCTCTGAAAATCTCTTATTTCTATTAGTATTCTTGCATTTTTCTTACACAAAATTCACCAACTGATATCCTTAGGGTTAGTAATGCTTACCCTTACCTGAAGTGTTCAATTCTGGGCCTGTTTTAGATCAATTTTACCATAGGTACTTGTAGAAGAAAAGAAATAAGAAAAAAAATTATCACTTACCTTTTGAAATAATCTAAATTTAGAACAAAAATAACCAAGCCAGCCTTTCAAGATCAGATGAAATTAAATGTATTACTACACTTTTAACTTTATAATTCAATTTCTTTATTTTTAAATTACAAAAACTTTAAAAAATTTGTTCTGCTTGAATTCATTCATGGTGAGATATTTATAGAAAGTGCAAGCACATGACATTTCTATTGAAAATGATGTACAGAGAATATAAGATGTTAAGATTCATGCAGTGATGAAAATGTCGTTGTTCTCATGAAAATTAGGATTGAGAATCATTTACGTAGTCTCTTGATTCAGTTTCAAAATGATTTTGATAAATTTAGGTTTCGAAATTAGATTTATTTATTTTTTATGTATTATGTGACTAGGTTCAAGTTGTCTATCAAGTTGTTTCAACCTAGGTTGGTGTGCCAATTTTATGTTGATAAATTTAGGCTTTGAAATCAAACTCAATATATTCTCAAAATGAAAATGAGTGAGTTATATTTTAAATTCTTCTAATCTATTTAGGTTCTATTTTAGTTAAAAGATGACCCAAAAATCTCAATAAACTTAAATTAATATTAGCCATAAATTCAGATTTTTCAATAGTGTACACCAGATAATTTCAATAATCTAATTTCAGTTTTTTATTTTTTATTTTTTATATTTCAATATTTATTATTATTTATTATTTAATATTGGTGTATAAATACATCAGTGAATTTCAATAATCTAATTTCAATTTTTTTATATATTTCTATCTTTATTATCATTTATGATTTAATATTGGTATATAAATACATCATTGACTAATTAGAAAAATATAAAAGAAAACAAATCATTTATCTCTTCGCTATCTTTTTCATATTATTTTCTACGGATAATAAATTATTAATATTCTATATTCTTTAAAACACCAATCTTTCAATCAATCAATTATTGATAATATTTTTTATTTTAATATACCATTTTTAATATAACATGCAGGGATAATGGTATTTATGAATTAGCATTGTCAACTATGAAATCAGTCAACAAAAGACATCTCAATATAATAAGACCATCTCATAACCTAAACAAAGCCATTAGCCTTCCAATTACTTGTTAATGCATACTTAAATGAATAATTATATTAAAAAAGATTAAAGACAACGATGGCTAACTAAAGTATCATAAATATTATAAATGTATAGGACATTTTTTATTAATATTTTTATTATCATATTCGCTCTAACGTGAGAGTCTCTTCATACACAGTCTTACTGATTATATACATTAATAGGAATAAAAATGGTACTACACCTTTAAAGATTAAAAACAAAGTTAAAATTATAATATATCAAACCGATAAATAATCCTCCATATATTCTCCTTATAAAAGCATAACAAAAAGTTATATTTTTTTAAATATATCTGCTATGGAGTATACTCCATTTAACTTTTGTTCTTCTCTTATCTTACTATTTATAATTATATATAATATTAAAATTGATTTTTTTCTGCAAAATTTAAAACAGATATATAAGTACACAGAAGTTTTAATAAATTATCTTAAACACCATTATGAACATTCTAAAACTTCAACAATCATTAGCAATAAGTAGAAAACAAAGTAATGTTTTATTTTATATATTTCAGATTATTATTGAATTCAAATAACCATCCCAATAGTATTTTTTTAATTAAGGATATCTTATTTGGTATTCAAATTGAACATAAAAATCTTCAAAAATGAGTTTTACTTGATCAAAATTTGAAGCCTAACATGTGGTGAAGGAACCCTAACATTTGTGTGTTCTAGAAATGAAAAATGGAGAGAGAAAAAGGATAAACACAAAGCACAAAACTGAAGGGGACCCTTGATCCCAGAACTCATAATTTTTTCTTCACTAACCCATACTTTTTCTGACATTGCATATTTCTTATTATTTAAATAAAAAATTTTAATTTCTTTTCACACTTGTTACGGCAACTCCTTGCACGTTCTCTCTCACCTTGACCACCCAAACTCTGATGAATCTTTTCTGCCATATTTGAAGTTGTGGTTGAACAATATATGTGAATTTTTTTTCATTTTGGAAAGATTCTTCTCTTAAATGTTCTTTATTTCTACTATTTGTTTGTTTCTATTGATAAATTTTGCAATACTATATTTCAAAATAAGTCTGCATTTGTCTTTTTCAGAAACCCGAGTTTATTGTCGTATATGGCGGTGGTTTCCTAATGACGTAAATTGGAACGATATTTAAAATGTTTTTTTAAAATTATATGTTTATTAGATAATGGGGAATAATAATATTTCATTTAAATTATAGTTTCAGAACACTATTCTGCATTTTTAATTTGTACCTATGTTATGGACTAATTAATTAGAAAATATTGTGAGTATTGTGTTTTCTTATCTTTTACAATTATATTTGTATAAATAATTATGATTAGAATTAAGAAATATGTTTATTAGCCAACATATAAAGTGAGAACATTATATGATGACAATGTGCATGACAATGATGTGATGTGATGTTAAAAATATCCATTAATGGTTTAGGTCCAACGTAACCTTGGAGACCCATTTTTGTGTGATTTTACATGGTAAATATATAACAATAGCATATGAAATATTTTATGAAACCTTGTGTTAATATACGTTTTCACTTTCAATCATGAGATATTTTACGACTTTTCGAATCTACACAATACAAGGATAATTATAGAATATAAAATCGATTTTAATTATATTAATAGACTAATGAAACATATAAGTTTGTGATTTTAGTTTTTATAGTTTCAATTCTACTCATTGAGTTTTCTAACTATCATAAATGCAAGAAAATTTAATTAATACCATTGGAGTACTGAAAACTAAAAAAGCTTATATGTATTACTCAAAATACTTAATTGACAATAATCTATTTAAAGACGTTTCTTTATGAGTATTTCTAAAAGATAAAAATAAGAAGACAAAATTTAAATAAATTCAAAATTAATTTATATATAAAATTAAAAAATAATTTAGAAAAACTATATAAGAAAGTTTTCATAAATTATTTTAATTTATAAAAAAATAATCTTTTTATTTTTTTATGTTAGAAATGTTAGGAAGATAAATAGGTCAGTAATTAAAAGACGTGGAATCAAACTTATACAATTATGAAAAAAATACATAATTAAATCTTGATTAGCGAAGAATGACTCAGTGATTAGGTGTGATTATGCATTCTTATAATATTGGTCAATTTAGGACTACAAATGGAAAATTTGAAAATTGGAGGCATAAAAGATGTTTTGTTTTGAGACTTTAAGCAAAGTTTAGGATCATTCTATTTTGGGCAATAAAATAATAAGAAAGATCAAACCATTTTTGACAAAACTCCATGCTTGTTCTCGCAGACATTTTTGAGTACGACTTCTCATTATAAAGAAATTAACTTTAACAAATAATTTGGTGGGAAAAAAACAATTTAATAAACGAATAAAGAAAGATAAAAAAATATTTAAAAGTTAATGCCAAAATAGAAAATTTTCCACACATTATCTGGTGTACTGGTGCCAATGTCCACTTTACCACTCATGTCAGTCTCAACTCTTTTGTCTTTTTATTCATTAGATTCATCAGGGTAAAAAATAATTAAGAAATTATAAATAAAATAAATTTAATATATATATATTCATTAAATATATATTTATTATTACATTTAAATCTCAACTAATTTGAATAATGAGAATGTTTCTAATACATACCCAAAGTCAAATAAAGATGAAAGGTGGATCTAAGACCACAATTAAATTGGTTTAGTTTGATTTTGTAATTAATTAAAATATTAGTTGATTTATTACAATCCCTTCAAGAAGGTGCGAAACGGGTGCTTATTTAAAATGTAGCAGTTGAAATAAAAATAAATTACTCATAAAGCGAGACCCACCTGTTTTAGTTTATTTTTAAAAAAATGAGAACAAAAATTAAAACGCAAATTCTCTTCTGTATTTTCAAAACGAGTAAAGCACAACACTTGTGTAAATTTAGAAATCACTATTTTTAATTCTTAATATTCAATTTAACCTAAGTAAATAATTTTTAAAAATACATGACGTCTTAATCATGTCACAGATATAGTAGATGTCATATGAAATAATGACTTGACAGGTCTAAGTCTTTCCCTTCACATGCACAAATTCAAACGAATTTCTTTTCATAATAACCTTGTATTTACAGTAGCTCTAAATATTTATTTATTAATATATTGAATATGCCAAATATCTATTAATTAATAACATTATTTTTATTAAAATTTAATTGGTAAATTTTATCGATATTTCTCCTTCTAATAATATATTTTCTTATAAAAAACTCAAATTCAAGATTTTGTCTAAAAAGTTTAAATCCAAATCTCTTTAGAATAAGATAACGTTAATGTTAAATAATGTTTTTGGAACCTATATTATTGCCTGATTTTGATGTTTTAATGTTGAGATTTGAAACATTTTTATGAAAAAAAACTTTTATAAATAAAATTAGTTTTTATATAAGTTAAAAGTTATGTTTTTTTAAAATAATAAAAGTTCGTTTTTACGGATAAAATTAATGCAGAAACTAATTTCAAAACTGTTTTTTAAAGTGATTACGAAGTGATTTTTCTAAAAACACGCTAAATATATGTATTTATAATCTATAACCATCAATAGTATAGATTGATTTTCTTTAAAATGCTTCCCTTATAATTTCTCTTTTTATCTTTTCGTACTCTTTTTACTTTAATCAGCCTTTTAGTTTTATTGATTTACAATGAACTTCTCAAGAATCATAATAAAATGTTAAAAATGCTTTTATCGTATGATTATAAAAATAATAAAAATTAGATTAATTTGATAATTTCTTTATATGTTTTATTATAATTTTTACTCTATATATTCTGTTAGTTATTTTTCATTGTGATAATATTTATATAAAAATTGTAATTATATTTATTATTTTTTTATTATCCTAAAATATATAAACATATATTCATCAGAGAGAAATAAACAAAAGTAAAATACTAATAAATATTAGGTGAATTGAGATATCAGAGAGAATTTCAGTTAAAAAATAATATATTAAAATATGAGATAAATTATGTCCAAACAGATAAAGATATTAAAATATAAGATATACGAGGTTCAAATAGATAAATAAATTAGAATAAAAGATAAATTAAATATAAAAATAAAGATATTAGATATAAGACGAAATATTTGAAAATAATATAAAGATATTGAAATATGATAAGTCTAATATTTCTTTATCATATTTATATGGATAAGATAAATATAGATATTAATTTTTATAAAAGGAAGACGACTTAACAAGAACGATACATAAGCCCAGTTAAATTAGCTTTTGACTTTCAGAAGAGAAAAGAAAGAGAAAAAGAAGATTAACACAACCAATTTTACGTTTACACTTAGGTAAGTGTAATTTTTTATACTCGTTCTTTCTCATTGTCAGTATTATATATATATATATATATATATATATATATATTGATTTATATGTTTTTTGAAATTCATGAATAAACATAATTATGTAGACTTTAACATTTGAATGAATTCATGCGTAAGTAAGGATTTTGGAAGAGAAATTTTCAAATTTTTATTGGTTAAAAATAGGTTTATTTAAATTTTAATTATCTCATTAATTTAAGTATTTTTAGTTGAGTTTTTACTAAAAAAATTATTGAATATTTAAATATATCTTTTATCTTTGTTTTGTCATTTGATTTTTATTATAAATGAAATAATTTAATTGTTATTTTTATCGTTTGTTCTATAATTCAATCATCGTCTTGTCAATTTCTTTCAACTTTTTAGTCAATTCGTTTTTTTTCTTTTCAAAAACACGAGTTAATAGATAGATTTTAAAAGATTGAAATAATGGAAGAAATATATCAACTGATATGTTGAAAATAAAAAGATAAAAGTAACTTATATATTATCCCATTAACAATGAAATTGAATAATATGATACCTACATAAAAATAAAAAAATATTTTAGTCACTCAATAAAATCATGAAAATTTGTAATAAAAAATCAAAGTATATAAATTTATCAACTACTTAACACTTAATTAAGTTTAAGAAACCCATAGCTCTTATGAGAAAGTTTGAATCACCGTGAAAATATTTTACTAGCGTCATTCTTAAAAGCTATTTTTTTTCATCTTACGATTATGGTCATTATAGATTTGTATATGGTATATCTTTTATTATTTTTCGCGGGGAAAATATATAAGATTAAGATAAAAATAATAAAAAATAAAATTTTATTTAAAAAACATTTGTCTGAGTTAATTGGTGATGTATAGCATTAGTGAATGACAGTGATATTCTAAAGAACTATTTACTGAATTAGATTGATATTAAATACCTTAATTACTCTAAATTAAAACGTTTAGCAGGATAATTTGACAGGTGATAGTTTTAACGTCGTTGACCTTAGCCTCTTGAATTAGCAAACTTCAATCAAATTTAAGAATAATAACTCAACATCCTAGTGATAGAGATGGACCATAGTACACAGTGACATCACAAATAATAAATACTTCTTATGTAATTAAAATTTGGATTTCAAATTAATAATAAATAGAAACTAAAAAAAGTTAGTAGAACATTCAACGTGGATTAGTCCTGAGTTTATGTTTATGTACTATTTTGGGTTTGGTCGATAAATGTCATTGCCTATAACTATTAGCGTTTCGATATTAATAGTAGTAATACGAACATCGTACTTTGCCTTTTTCATGTGCTACTTTGATTTTTGCTAGAGTTTAATAGTGCTATTTTTTTTATAAAATAATCATCTAAACATTTATTTACAAAAATACTCTAACATGAAGTAATAATTAACTATTTTTTTATACTGTGTTATTTTGAAGTATTTACTAGTTTCTTTAATGTCTATTTTTTATTAATGCAAAACCTCTAATGTTGGAATAATTAAATATTTTTTCATTTTGTTATTACTATAAATTATTAAATTGAAAAAAATAGTAAGTAAAAATAAATAATAAGGAGCAAGTATAAATGTAGGAGTGTTCTGACCGAACATAGCGCACGAGTGAGAAAGAATCTCGGGAGTTCGCTAAAAGCGAAAAAGAGGTTGTCTTGTCTCCGATTAGATTCGGCTCCGTCCACGTGACACCAACTGATTTAGTATCATGGGCAAGGTGGCGGTGGGAGTAGCAGTCGTGTGCGCCGCCGCGGCGTGTGCGGCGGCGGCGCTGGTGGTGCGCCACCTCATGAGGAGCTCCGGGAAGTGGGGTCGCGCGGTGGCCATGGTGAGGGAGCTTGAGAAGCAGTGTGGGACCCCAATTGCGAAGCTGAGACAGGTTGCTGATGCCATGGACGTTGAGATGCACGCGGGTCTTGCTTCTGAAGGTGGCAGCAAGCTCAAGATGTTGATTACCTTTGTCGATAATCTCCCTTCTGGGTTTGTTCTCTTCAATCCAACCACCCCTTTTCTTCGGATTTGCCTTTTTTCTGCTTTGATTACACTGTGCTAGTAGGTTTATACTTTTGTTGCTGTACATGGTGCTGATGGCTTGGTGAGTTCTTGTTTGGTTTTTCATAGTATCTTTGCAAAGTAAGGAGTTGTTTGGATAAACTTCTTCTGATGAAGTATGTGTATGTAGAAGAAAATAATAAGGAAAAATAAATTAAGTTTCTTTTTTAGGTTAAAATTATCTTTCAGACAAGCTAAATTAGAGTGCTTTTGTTGTTCTGATAAGGTTATACTGTCTCTAAACATTTGTAGTTGAAGAAAATAACATGAGTTTCTCACATTATAGGAGAAATTTATTCCATTTTTCTTTTTGTTTTCTTCTCCTATAAGAGCTTATAGAGAAATTTAACTAAACAAGATGTACAAATTACCTTGTATATAAGCTAGTGGCTGAAAATTTTGTCATAAGAAGTTGTAACTCTTGAAGGTTTTGTTCCTTTTCTGATTCATTCTTTGCTTCGTTGCATTGTTTACAGGGATGAGAAAGGAATCTTTTATGCGTTAGACCTTGGTGGCACAAACTTCAGAACCCTTCGTGTGCACTTGGGTGGGAAGGAGAAAGGTGTTGTGAACCTAGAGTCTGAAGAAGTTTCCATTCCTCCTCATTTGATGACTGGTTGTGCACATGTAAGTCTGTTTGGAGAAATTCTATCAGAGTAATGAGCCTAACTACTCTCTCTGATATATTAATTATGTGATTGCAGGAATTGTTTGATTTTATAGCAGCTAAACTAGAAAAGTTTATTAGTTCTGAGCCTGAAGAGTTTCACCCTCCCCCTGGTAAACAAAGGGAACTGGGTTTTACCTTCTCTTTTCCAGTTAGGCAAACATCAATTTCATCTGGGACTCTCATAAAGTGGACCAAGGGTTTCAATATTGAGGATGCGGTAATTCTTGTTACCTTCATTGTGTTATATTGAGGACCAAGGGTTTCAAGATTGAACGGTTACTCTTATATTGATTCTGTTTGGATTGTTTGTAGGTTGGAGAAGATGTGGTGGGTGAACTAACCAAATCCTTCGAAAAAATTGGTCTGGATATGCGTGTTGCAGCTCTAGTGAGTCCTAATTCGCTTTCTTTATAACTTGTTTTCTTTCTCCTCTTAAAGTCTGGCTTTGGAAGAATAGTTTTCATTTTCCATATGGCAGAAAATTTAGTTTAAGTTCTGTAGTTTCATACATATATATTAAATTTTGTGTTTACTTAATGTCTTAAACTGGAGACAAAGCCTAACTTGGAGATGTGAAGGTTAATGACACAGTTGGAACAGTAGCTAGAGCAAGATTCAGCAATCAGGATGTTATTGCTGGAGTTATTCTTGGTACTGGAACAAATGCAGCATATGTGGAGTCTGCACATGCAATTCCAAAATGGCAAGGTCTTCTACCAAAATCAGGAGAGATGGTAAATAGGTCATCTGACACTTATTTTCTTGTGTGATACAAACTGTGTTTACTGTGATTCCATGAGGCAGCTAATGATTAACTGTGTATCAAAGCTTGCTGATTATTTATTGATTCTTTAGGTTATAAACATGGAGTGGGGTAATTTCCGTTCCTCCCATCTTCCTCTAACTCAATATGATCAAGACCTAGATTCAGAGAGCTTAAACCCTGGAGAACAGGTAATGATTATTTATCTATCACTGGTTTAATGAACAGTGTGCATTTATAATACTCTTCCAATCTTTTTTGCAGATTTTTGAGAAGATAATTTCTGGTATGTATTTGGGTGACATTGTAAGGAGAGTTTTGTTGAAGATGGCTGAAGAAGCTGACTTCTTTGGAGACACTGTTCCTCCAAAATTGAAAATTCCTTTCATACTTAGGTATTATAGTTTGTTCATTCAAACGTTTACTAATTTTCTTTAATTATACTTGCTAATTTTCCATTTGGCCTTATTTTCGAAATTTCTTGTATTTCTACCATGCCAACAATGATTCAGAAACTTTTTCTTCATATTGATTGGTTGAATTATTAATCTGAGCAAGCTAAAATGCATGCTTTGATCAGATTTCTTCACATGTTTCATCTCAGTATCATATATCGTATATTTAATTTAAAAGACTGATGAATCCACTTTTCCCACTTCTATCTCATTTTTCACCATTGGCATTTGCTCATCATTATTTTCTTCAACTTTTATACTTGTAATCAGCACAAGAATGCTGCAGTGTCGAATTGGGTTTTCATTGCCTGTTTTGGGACATGTTTGGTAGCTAGCTGGTAGGACAAGTGGAAACTAGAGAAAGGGTGAAAATGGAGATGGATGGATTTTATGGATTACAAATGCAGGGTAAAAATTGGGTAAAATGGCAGGATCAGTTTTTCACCTCTTTAATTTATTATAGTTAAAGGCTAAAGGAATGCTACATACCTATCATATATTCTTTATAACTACAATCTTTGAAGCAATATGGGTGAATCATAAGAAAGCATTTTTATGTTTGAATTATTTATTTACTTTACATTGTTGTCCAAAAGTCCAATGAAAAAAATTGTGAAGAGTCAAAGGCAAATTGTGGCCTCTCCTTTCATTCTATTTTACACTTGTGTTTCCCTAGTTTGAGTTGTACACATCTTCATTTGTATGACACTATTTTCATTCTTACTCTTTTGACTTGTATTAGAGCTTTCTGAGTTTTTTCGTCTCTTTTTGTGGTATATAACAGGACACCTGACATGTCTGCAATACATCACGATGCATCTTCAGATCTGAATGTGGTTGGAACCAAATTGAAGGATATATTAGAGGTAAGGATGCTTCACTGACAATGTGGAACATAAACATGCTTCTTTGTTCTCACATTATACCATGTTAACTGTTTTCCATTAGTTAGATATAAAAGATTTCATCATAAACAAATTGATCCACGTTAAGGATACTTAACAAGTATATAGGTTGGTTGGTATTGCTCCTTTGGGAAGGAAAGTGATTAGCTTTTCTCACTGTTTTCCTTTGTCAGATCAATAACACATCCCTTAAAATGAGGAAGCTTGTTGTTGAAATCTGTGACATTGTTGCTAATCGTGGAGCCCGTCTTTCTGCTGCTGGAATCTTTGGCATCCTCAAGAAAAAAGGCAGAGACACAGTAAAAGCTGGGGAGAAACAGAAATCAGTAATAGCACTTGATGGAGGGTTGTTTGAACACTATACTAAATTCAGAAGTTCTGTGGAAAGTACACTGAAGGAGTTGTTGGGAGATGAGGCAGCTGATACTGTTGGCCTTGAGCAATCTAATGATGGTTCTGGAATTGGAGCAGCCCTCTTGGCAGCTTCCAACTCCCAGTATTTGGGAGTGCAAGACTTCTGAACATGTGATCTAAGCCAAGATAAACCAGTGTACACTAGTTTCATTTTTTTTGTACACCTAATAGATCAAAAGGTTGAAGCTAAAAAGCCTTAGTTACTAGTCCTAGGGAGCTTTCAACAGAAGGGGGGACTTAGTCCACTGTAGGGCTGTGTGTTCTTGCTGCTTCTTGGATAATTGCTGAGGCATTGTTTTGGTTAGTGTTTGTCTCTCCCACATCAATGAATAATAGGAGAGATATAAACTTTGAGTTTTCATGTTTTTCCAATGTAACGTTTTCAAGAGAAGTAAACCAGGATTAGTTTATTGAATTCAAAGCTTTTCTGAGTTATCAATGAAGAGTTAGTTGGCTTTCTTCATTGTATTTTGGATACCATGTCTGAATTATTTTAGAAGTTGTGATTACTTCCAGAACTCCCTCTATGTTTGTTTTGACAAAAGTAAACTCGGAAAAGGAGGATCAAAGGTAGTTTGTTTTAACAAAAATAACTCAAAAAGATGACCAAAGTTAGCATATTATTCAATGAGGCTTCGACAAATTTATACTTGATTACTTATGAAGTTTGCTTGCAGGCGTTATGTAACTTAAAATTATAGTTAAAGTATATAAAAAATGAAATGAATTTTTAAATTTAGATATCAAGTTTTCTCTTCTGTTTCCTAACTTACATTTATTGATGTACATTTAAAAAAATTACGTACATCATAAATTAAAATTACTTTTAAAGTTAAAAAATGAACTAATTTATTCAAACAAACAAAATTTAAATAAAATAAATAAATTTGAATTGTTTTAAATTTCTTTTAAATTGATCCAACCACAATGTGCAAAGAATTTAAGAATATGGTATGAAATTATATAGCAACGACAAAAAGAATGTTGTGGACTGAGTGTAAAAGGAAAAGAAAAAAGGTTATGAAATAGCTGATATGGCAACACATGAAATTATTAATATATGTAAGAACATACGAAAATACATACGCCAACTCATACTGTACATGTACTCATTAACATTAGAATTTAAATTAACTTCTGTGTACAAAGTGAGAAAATAATATCGTATTTATCACTAAAATTTAACTAAAAGTAAAAGTAAGCATTTTTTTTTACTTTTTATAATTTTAAGCGGAGTCAAAGCAATAAAACACTTTTAGCTGTTTTAACAAACAGTTAAATCATTTTAAATTTAAAGAAACCATATAAAAAAAATTCAAATTAAAATTAAGATAAACGAATTACATTACATGCTTATAGAATTTATTCATCTGTTATACCTTTTTTGTATATGCCATTACTTGTATAAAAAAAATATCCCGAACATGATTCTTATGTGTGAATAACTTAATAGAATAACCATGTATGCTTTTCTGTACCATTCATCTCAATTCGCACCGTTTGAAGTATGAAACAAGTTCCTGTAGATTTTGGGTTTGTTTGGAAAATTTTGTTGTAAAACATTTTTAGAATTGAATAAAATAAATGAATAACAGAAACACTGCACTGCGAAAACTAAACCACAGCATGGAAGTGACAATACAACAATTTGTAATTTCATTTAAATATTTCAGTCTCAGAAAGCTAACATGGTAGAACCTGCGGATTCAAAACCAAGAAGGTAATAAATAGTGAATTGCATGTAGCAATCAGTTTCCCTGTTTTATTCAAAATTTAAACAGTCAATCTGAAAATTGTAACCCAAAATCTGTGTCAATGTCAGAGAAACATTGAGGTCATGTATTAGTATCTTTTTATCCTATTACTCACTATGGACCTCAAATATTGAAGCCCTCAGCACGGAGGCAAAGTCGATGAGCCTCAATCCATTTTGCACAAGCCGCTTCACCATGCTCCACTATGCACTCATCTCGCAATCTTTTAGTGTCTGGGCAGGCACAGCAAATTTTCTTCTTTGGCTTTGTCTCTGCACCAGTTGCTGGGGCCACCGAAGCTTCATTTTTCTGAGACCCTTGTATGGCCAAGGCAGGGGAAGCACTTTGCAGTTGTACACCACTCATTGTCTTGTACCGTCTAAAGAACAAAACAATGATAAAGAATTGAGAATACAAAACAACATTAAATGTCGTGCAAAACATATACAGGTTCGTTAATGATACAGAATAACTAAAAGGTAAGATGAATGAGCATTAAATATGCTTGCAAGTATAAAGAATTTTGCAAACTTCAATCAAATTGTGACACTACACCAAGCCACAAAGATACAACACATTTGAACAAAAATACCAAAGGGTTAAATAATCGGCCTTTTTAAGATAGACAATTCCTAGCAAGAAATCTAATGTATTCTTGATTGGTGAAATAATAAAAAACCAGCTATTCAAATTCTTATAACCTGGAGGACATGACAATAATCAAAGAACATGCATTTTCCTCGGAGAGTAGGGTTTATACTACTGAAGCTACTTGCTCAACTACAACATATAATTAAATGCAGGACAAATGTATAGAGAACTCTAATGTCAAATTCTGAATTTAGAACCAACAAGAAACGATGTGAACCTGGAAACCAGAAGGGTTTATTTATTAAGAACCATCTCAAGTTTAATTCCTTGCATTTGACTTCCTTCAAACTAATAAAAATGCTGAGTTATGACACCTTCTAAAAGCCCCATTATTATAGCTATGAATTTAGATTAAACAAACCAAGTTCTAGATTAGTTTCTACTTAAATTCTCCCTATCATAATACTCAGTGCCTAGGTGACACCTCTCTCAGATTAAATAAATCATCAGTCAATAATATAGACAGTGATCCAACTTATAACTTTGTGACAGCAATAATAGGATTTCCCTTAAACCCTAAACCCAACAAATAACCACACCACCCTAAACCCTATACTGATATAAACCATTTTGAATACATAGAGGCATATTAACCACAGAAAATGTAACGTCTGATGAAGAAGCTGATAAAGTATCAATTAATTTACAGATTTCGCCCTGAATGTGAAAGTAACGATAAAAAAAAATACAAAATCTATAAACCTGTACGCGACAATAGCACGGGGATGGCTTCGTTGATCACGGCGCAACGTCGCTGCGTCTTCTTCGCTACGGCGACGGCAGCGTGGTGGAGGGTAGGCGCAGGAGAGAGAACAGAGAAAGGTGCGTTTTTTATTTTACTTTATGGTTAGGCTAACTTACATAAAACACGGATATGTATATATATATATATATATATATATATATAAATTTCTCAATTTGGTCGGCATAATTCTTTTTCCAAAATAATATTTTGATATTATTATTTTTCTCTAAATTCAAGATAAATAATTTCTGACTTTTTATAAGTGTTTTGTTCAATTTATGTTCCATAAACACGTACTTTTAACGACATATTCAATTCCATGTAATTTTCAGCTCCTTGGAGCTGATTGTAATTTTAAAAAATTCACTCTGGCAATTTATGAACAGAATTGCTAAACAGATACAATTTGGAATTCACATTCGATTTTTTAATTCCATTTCTCCATATTATTTTGTAACTTTTCCTTTAAACAATGTCCCGTTTTAATATTTGGGCAGATCCGAATCATGGGTCAGACATTCTTAACAGTATGTACTGATTTTATTTTCAGCATTGTCACATTTTGTATATCAAATAATATTTTGGCTGCTGAAATTAAAGACTAAACCATAAATGCAGATTTTCGAAAATGTTAAAAGTAAAATTGCAAAAAGAAAATAAGATAACCAAAATTATGGATAATAAAGGTAACAAATTTTTAGTTTAACTTAATATTTTCGTATAATATGAAATTTCTTTATGTAAATAAACTAAGAATAAAGTAAATCAGGGAAAAGGAAAGATAAAATAATGATGAGGCTTCATTACATTCTTAATTATATCAAAATCGTGCACTCCAACAGCAACAACTGAATTACTGTCTAATGAAGGAGTGAAAATTTGGGGAGATAACAAGGAGTAAAATGTTGAAATTCTCAAATCATACATCTCTTGAACATTAAAATTCTGGAATTACTGACTAAGCTATTGCTCCAAATCTCCAATGTGAAAGTCTTCAATCATGTCAAAGACTCGAGTTGCGTGCTGTGGTCTGAAAACCAAATGTAAAAAAAGTTACAGGTGAGGTACAGGAGAAGAAGATGAAGAAAAGCAATTACAAATAGAGAATCAAGCAGAGGATTGGGATTTGTTAAAACGCAGATTCTCAATTCTCACTGTTGCCTAGTTCTAAAACTGAAATATGATCAATTCATATTGCATTTAGGCAAAATAAGCTAAATTGTTTCACAGGGAATACAACTGGTAGCAGCAAACAGACCACGAAATGTCAGAAGCCTTTTATGATCAACAGCTGGTAGAGCATGTCAAAGATAAAATCTGTGAAGTACTTATTTCGATGATGACAAATGGCTTGAGGTTGAAGTTGATACATAATATGAAGGAGGAACTATGACGTTATGTTTGTAGATGTAATCATATTCACATAGCATGGTTTATTAATTTATTAACAAGTGAAAACCAGTATCTCTTGTATTGACCAGATAAACTTCAGCAGAGTCTACTAAGATTATTGGTATAACAGGACAAGGTGATGGATTAAGCACGAAACGCTATATTGTATTCAATATTTAAATACACATATTAGATCTAAAACAATTCATGCGCTTTCGCCTAAGTATTGGCTCAAGCTTTTATGACAGTGAGTTCATGACATACACAATATGAATCTAACTCTACATGTTCATACAAATATCTTCATTACAGTAATGTATGAAAAGGAATTAATGCATACCCAAAAAATCCTTCAGTTGAATCATCTCCAGCATGTGCTAGAATGGCATCACCACCCGGATGTTCTTCCACATAAGAGGTAACATCATATACCTACAGTGTGAAGAAAACCCAAGAAATGTAAACTATGAATGTCAGTGGTAAAAATGGCAAATCATAACATTACCAGCTAATTTAGTTAAAGCGTTAGGATTGAGCTAGTGAAGACGGGTTTGGATACTTTGTATGAGGTTATCGGTTCAAACTTCAAATCTCATTAACGCTACTGTGCCAAAAACAAATAATGTAAAATAGATAGGATTGAATTGAGAATATAAGATTTGATATGGAAATAAAAAGCTCATACCTTTTTCTTGATTATTATCCAACAATCTGTCCTCTTGTTATGCAATGAAACTTCCGTTTTACTGTAGGATTTTGATGCCTACAAGCAGAATATAGAATACAATGCATGATACCAATTAAATAAAAAACTCTCACCAAACAAAGAGCACACAGTTTTATGTTTGAATCAACCCTCCCAATTTTGTTTACCATTATTATGAGCTCCAACAATAGCTACACTTACTTCCAGTCCAATCAAATATGTTCACCATGACCAATGTTTGACATGTAGCTCATAGTAAGCATTTTTCTCTCACCAAACTAGCTACAGGCTCCTATAATATGATAAGAAAAGTGTTAAATGAGCCCTGTCTTTCTTTAGGCAAAGTCTAAGCTGAATAGATGGTGACTCAATAAGAAAGGTTCTGAAGAATAGCATCGCTAATGTTAATTCCCTTTCAATCTTATCAATATCGGATAACAAACAATATCCGATAACAGAAAATATCAGATAACAAAAAATATCAGAAATTTCAAGAATCCTTTACGAAATTATAACTGATTCTGGGTTATTGCGGTCAAAAGAAATATATATACATATAGATATTTAAAAAAAATACAGAAATATAATTGCAATAGAAAAATAATGAAAGTGACAATCATAACTAATAATAAGTTATGTCTAGAAATTCAAATACCAATAACATTAAATCAAAACACCACAAATTTCAAGTTCAAAACTTAAAATAATAACAAAACATAAAATAAATGTCTTAAATTTCTAATTATCTAACTCTTCTTCAATTCCAACATAATTTTTATTCAATATTATCGAATGGACATATCCCTCCTCCGCTTTCCTTTCATATAAACTCTTGTCAAAATTAAGTAATTTTTCAAACCCATATTCAGAGCTATCATGCAATTCATTCTCAACCCTATCGTCCCTCCTTGTCGGGGTTAAAGTTGCACCTGGACTATTCTTAGAAGCATGGGAAGATCTAATAAAAATGCCACAACTTATGCTTACTTTCTTTTATTGGTTGTTTGTCTCCTTGTATAAATGATTGATTCTTCAACTCCTATAATTTCATAAACAATTGTCCAAGAGTGGGATCATCATTAAAAACCAATTCATTTCCCCCTCTCTTCATTATCATTATCATCATCTATTGGTTCCATTAACCACTCATTACACTCATAAATGTCATTAAGTGTGTAATAGGGTCTATTTTATCCCTAATATTGTATCTTTGAGCATGTTGTTGATTATACTTTATGTAAACCAAATCATGCAACCTTTTGTGGTCCAACCTATTCTTTTTTTTTTCTTAATGAATCTATATTATGAATAAGTAAAATGCAAATTAATTTCTTTTTACATTCTGCATAAAGATAATAATGAAATGAGTCACGCCATGAACAATAATTACTATTTGCTCCAATTGCACAAACATTCGGATGAACTACAAATTGTTTAAGTGTCTGGTCGGGTCTTCCTTGATTCTTTGGCAAATTCATCACCAAAGAGTCCATTTCCACTCTTATAAAGAGACAACTTAACTAACATCTTTACTTGGCACCAATCTCTTGATACAACCATACAATCTATTTGTAACTTATAAGGGGTAATGAGGTTGGCATGTCCATACCTTGTATTTACTTTATTGTTATTTAATGACTTCATTATTGTTTCATTGGCTTTCTCCATTACTTTATATATATAGCCCATAGTTGTTTTTCTTTCCCCATCAACCAGATGAAGTACATGAAGGAGAGGAGTCATGACTTTGAGAGTAAATACAACATGATTCCAAAATAAAGGCATAAGAACAATATTTGTAGCTTCCCTCCCCTTTAGCTTCAAATTTTCAACCCCAAAGCAAAAACTGGGAAAACTCAGACTATTAATACAGTGATAAAAGGCCTACCAAAAGTCATGTTTTTGCTTTTAGATTGTGCTCAACTCAAATAAGAAAGACCGGGTGAAATCCTTGGAGGACCCACAACAAGCCAAGCCACATGTCTATTAGTGAAAAAGATAAATTTAACTTTTAACGAATATTGTGCGAGCATTCTTCGTCATCATCAACACAAATCCATGATATGAGCATTGAGTAAAACACCCAAATGACACCAAATCTTAAGAAAGCCACCTCACCAAGTGCTTGAGTAACGGAAACCAAGACATTACAATGCTTATTTATCTTAATTTCAACTAGATCCGAAATGTTATTTGAACAAAGCTCATTAATTATCCTATCCTATCGCCTATGGAAATAGCAGCAAAATTGACAGCAGAATCCACAACAAAATGCTAGAAAAAGCATCGAGCTACAGTAAGTAAAATACCTTATCATTGTTTATACTAGCTTGAGCTTTTCCCTTATGCCCTGAGATAGATGCAAAGAATTAACGTAACTACACTCGGTAAGCAAATGCATACACAAATTTCAAAAACACAAAGCGTGATGTAGATCACAACATAATAATGAACAGAACCAGATTTGGGGTGTCGTGGGTTGAAAAGAAGACCAACGAGGAAGAGGCCCAGAAGCAATGCAAGTGCAACCAGCAATACCATAATTCAAAGTCGGAAACTTTGGCTCTTAATCCAATCTAAAATGGCGAAAACAAGAAAAGGGTATGCGTTAATGCAAACACATTGAGCACTCTTTGTGATCATAAATAGCTACAAGCACTTAATCCAACTTATAACTTTGTCACAGCAACTTTGTTCTCCCAAATACAGCAATAATAGGATTTCCCTTAAACCCTAAACCCAACAAATAACAACACCACCCTAAACCCTATACTGATCTAAACCATTTTGAATTTATTTTGTGGAGAACTTTTTCTCAAATGCTGAGAGGGGAACGCTAGTACAATGTTGCCCACAACTTTAAACGATTCAACAAATTTTGCCCCTCTTTCGTGAATAAGAACATAAATAAGCATAGCACCACTATGACCACCAAAATCCAAAAAACAAGAAACAAAAAGCGAGAAAGAGAGTACCAGGGAACCTTGATGCGATGCCTTTGAAGAAGAAGAAGAAGAAGAAGAAGCTGAACAAAACAAAAATTAAAATAAAATTAAAGTTGCATGTAAAAAATGAGCATAAGTAATATCCAATTGCTGATGAAAACATGCAATTAATTAACCACAAGAAATGTAAGGTCTGAGAAAGTATCAATTAATTTACAAATTAAAACATGTGTTTGGTGGTACAATTGAAAAAAAAAAATGGCGGTTTTTTGTTTTAAAGCTGTGTTTAAAAGTAGGATTTACGTACCTATATAATTTTTTATTTTTATAATTTTTTCATGAAATTTGTGCGATTTATTTAAGAAGGTTTGTAAATATGATGTTATTTTTGAAAATTATATATATAATAAGATTATTATATATAATAAAATTTTCAATTTAGTCAACATAATTCTTTCCCAGAATAATATTTAGATGTTATTATTTTCTTTAAATACAAGATAAATAATCCGACTTTTTTATATGTGTAGCAAGAATATTATACTAGATTTGTAGGTCTGAATTTTTATATATAGTTTAACTTTTTCACTTTCACTTTTATATGATGTGAGACTTATATTACTCTCTTCCATACAACTGAGTTTAATTGGCATTCCAACTTAGCAAATTACTTCGATTACAGTAATCCACAACGTGAACTCATATGAGCCTATTCATGTTCTACTCTAATTCTGACTTCAAAACTAGCCCTTTGGTTAAAGTTTATCAGACAGATATGATTTTTGAACTGGGATGCAAACTACCTAGCTTCAGCAATATTCAATCATCATCAGTATAATATTCCACCGGATTTTCCCATTTTGAATTCTTAAGAAGTGGATCAGAATCATAGAAACCAACATTCTTCTCTCCAATGGTGAGTGGATTGCTGCTGCAGCTGAGCAAAATTTTGAGGACTTCCTTCATGGAAGGTCTACTAGCTGGCAGTGTTGCAGTGCACATGACCCCAAGTTTCAAGATGTTGCAGATTTCATCCATGTAACAAGCTTCCTTAATTTCTTTGTCCAAAATATCTTCTACATCTGTCCCTACCTGAATGTGCCGCCACGCCCATTCTGCCAGAGATGAGTATTCATCTCCATGATTAGCTTCTTTCCCAGTTGTCAGTTCCAATAGAACAACTCCAAAGCTATACACATCTATCTTCTCATTCACTTTTGTTGTTTGAGCATATTCTGCAATTCATACATGAAACAAAAGTTTATACTAAGCTTATGTATCAAGGATACTGACACAAACACGGATATGACACATATACATAGACGTGTGTAATCTTCAAAATATAGAAATCTTTATATTACATTACTATAACTTATATAAATTAACAATTAAGATTTATACTAAACATATGTGTTCTATAAGTGTCGTATACATGTGAGTGTCTTATACGTGCCCAGAATAGTCACTTAAAAAGGATTGTTCGAACTTCATATTATGATAGAAAAATTAAATAGAGAATTTAACTAATGCAATAGCAAAACATTTGTAACTTGTTTTTACCTGGAGCAATGTAGCCAAATGTGCCGGCCACAGCTGACATGGTAGCAAGTTCTTCTGGCTTCATCAACATCATGGCGAGACCAAAATCAGCAACTTTTGCATTGAATTTAGAATCCAACAGAATGTTACTTGTTTTCACATCGCGATGAACAACAGGTGGTAAGCAGTCATGGTGCATATAGCACAAACCTTGTGCTGCTCCAATGGCTATATGTAATCTCTTTGGCCAATCAAGGACTGAACCTGGAGCTGTCTGCTTACTTTTGTTGTGCAGCCATCTATCAAGGCTATGGTTTTCGAGATACTCGTAGACAAGGAGAAGAGAATCCTCTTTGGAGACACAGCATAGCAACTTCACAATGTTGTTGTGACGAATATTGCTCAGTATTTCAACTTCTGCAAGGAATGAACTTACAAGCTTCTCCTCTAACTTTCTGTTGCTGCGTATCTTTTTCACTGCAACATAGTTTGAATCACCAACATCGACACGATATACTGCACCATACCCACCACTGCCAATAATATTGTATTCTGACATTGAGGACACAATATTTGCTTTTGTGAAACTAAGCCTTTGAAAGGAAGTCAGCTTCCATGACCTTTTCAATTCTTGCTTTCTTTTTCTGTAAACTCTGATCATCAAAAATGATGACAGCAAAGCCAGTAAGAAGGCTGCTACCACCAGGCTTAAGATTACAACATGAGATGCAGATCTTCTATCAGTTCTTGCCCTTTGAGGCCTGGAATTGCACAGGTTAAGGTTCAGTACTGCAGTATCAGCACAGAGACCAGGATTGTTCAAAAAGCTGCTGGCATACACAAGATTTTCAAATTCACTTGGAATCCTTCCTACCAAATTATTGGAGGACAGATTGATATTTGTGAGTCTCATAAGAGGTAGTTGAGGTGGAATTTGGCCAGATATTCTGTTTTCTGATAAATCCAAAATATTAAGGGCAGGCAAATGAGCAATTGCAAGTGGGATTTCTCCAGAGAGTTGATTGTGGTTTAAATCTAGATTTATTAGGGACTTCCATGATATTATATCTGAAGGAAGTGGTCCTGTGAACTGGTTATGATCAAGCAGAAGAGTTGTTAGGAGAGGAAGAGATGTTAGCTCCTGTGGAATACTACCATTGAAGAGGTTGTTACTGGCATTGAACACCACAATTTTCTTCCAGGAAGACACTCCATGTGGAATTCTACCAGAAAACTGATTGTAACTTATGCCAAGGAGTGAAAGATTCTGAGCCAATCTTTCAGGAAGCTGACCAGTGAACTTGTTTTCATTTATCATAATCTCTGATAAACTCAAAGATGTCCATAGACCACTAGGAATGTTGCCAGAAAGCTCATTGTTTTCAACTCGCAGATATTTCAGGCTACTGCAATTTCCTAATGATTCTGGCAACTCACCACTGAGGTTATTGTCAAAAGCAATTAAACCAACTAACCTTCCGTAGTAGCACAAGTTCTCTGGTAACCTTCCTGTGAAACTATTAGATGAAACCTGAAATGTTTCAAGCTTTGAGATCCGACCGAAATCTGGTGGAAGAGTACCTGATAAATTGTTGACAAAAACAATAAAATCAGTCAGAGCTGGCAGAAGACCAATGCTTTCTGGTACCTTCCCTGATAATTGGTTCATAGACAAACACAAGTATGTTAACTTGCTGAGCTTTCCAAAATCATCTGGTATTTTCCCACTAAGACTATTCTCTGAAAGATCAAGTTCTGTCAAGTTGAATGCTTCAACCACTCCAGGTAGATCCCCAGAGAGGCTGTTCCGGTAAATATATAGTATCCTCAGATTTTTCAGCATGAACAAACCTTCCGGAATTTGTCCAGTTAAACCATTTTGTGACAAATCCAATTCCTCCAATGCCACCATGTGTCCAATGGTTTCAGGAATTTCCCCTACCAAGTTGGATTTATGCATATCAAACACCTTCAATTTGTTCAACTTGGTCAAGCTTGATGGCAACTTTGTGGGAGGCAACATGTGGTTTGAGAACACATACAACAACTCAAGGTTGGACAAGTTGCCAATTTCAGCAGGGAAAGTTCCATTTAAAAGACACTGATGAAGTTGAAGGGTTCTGAGCTCCTTCAACCTCCCTATGCTGGCTGGAATATCACCAGAGAAGTTGTTGCCACCAAGGCTAAGAAAACGCAGGCTAGCCAAGCGGTCAATGTCATCAGGAATCTTACCAACAAAGATGTTCTGTGAGAGGTCAAGGTACTCAAGCTTGGAGCAGTTGTAGAGGGATGTGGGGAACTCCCCAGGAAGGAAATTGAGCTGAAAATCTATATGTGTGAGGTTTTTGAGGTCACATAGGAAAGGTGGCAGTGTTTGAGTGATGTTGGTGTTGTACATAGTCAGTGAAGTGACTGAGCCATTGGTGCATGATATCTCTGGCCAAGTGCAATGTGAGGAGTTTGAGGGGAGCCAGTGATGAAGGAATAGTGGATTTTGCAGGTATTGTTTTATCTTCAATAGCACTGCATGCTCTTGATCATACAGCAAAGACTGAGAGTTTGCAAAGGTGAGAAAGAAGAACAAGAGAAGAGGGAGAATTGGCATTTTGACACATGATGAGGTAAATTTTTTCATCCTGTTGTGTGAATTGTTTCAAGATCTCTCATGGTGCCATTCAATAATGAAGAGATAATGTATGAGAATCAATTACTTTTCTTAATGGCAACAACCACACACACAGAGTATGACTGACAAGTTGAACCATGATTGGCTTTATTGCTTGCTTTCAAAACTGGCTACCAACTTATCTATTCTGCATAATGCCAATTTTATGTGGGGACAACCTTAGGAATCCAAATGTCACTTTTACTCTGATGTTGAGGAGAAATGAAAATATGGAATAATGTATAAAAGAACATGATTTAAATATGTAGTTAAACATTTATAAAAGATTAATTTAAAAGTGAATTTTGTTCCGATACATTCAATATAATTTTACAAAATTAAAAATCAAAGCGTTTAAATATATCTTTCTTTCTTAATATTATTTCATAATTTTATTTGTATAGAACTATTAAGTGTACCGAAACAAATTTTAATTTATAAAAGACATCTAAAGTTCAATTAAGAATAATAGAATAATGAAGAGAAGGAAACATGTTAAAGTAATTGTTATATGACCAAAATTATATCTTCTAGACTTCAAGTTATGGTTTCCAACCTGGAGATGTTTTCTTTACTCTGAATCTACGGGTTTGTAGGCTTTTTAGTTGGCTTGATCCTCTGATTTACTATAATTAAAGGCTTCAATTATTTAGAATAATTTGCGTCAATCACCAAAAAAACTTTGACCCTGATTCACGTGTGAATGTGAACGCAGACCAAGAGACAGCCACAGTTTTAAAAACTATACAAGCCCACCCACGTCGCATTGCCGCAGTATATGACAGTATTTTAGAACCTCATCACGTCAACTTGCTACTATTTTTTCTCTTTCTTTATCTTTTCATGAGCACCACAGATACTTTACACTTTGAATAGTCAATGAAAAGATAATGTGAACATTGAAGTATGCAAAAGGCTTCTAGTAAGCATGCTGCTTTTGACTATTCCTGTGATGCTTTTTTTTCTTTGTATATTGTTTTCGCAATTCTGTTGATTTGCTATTATAATTTGAGTATTTTAGTTTTCTTATCTTGGTTTCAAAATAGAATATTATTAGATATATTTTTTATTATTAACATCAAAACATATACTGAGGTATATAATAAATTGGTCTATTCTTATAATAATTATTCTAATAATCATATATATCTTAAATGATTTTTAGTTAAGAGCATAAAAATCTTCAATGGTTGAACTGGCATAAAATTTTATTCGTGGTGATATCAATAAGGTGACACCCCTGGGCCTTTCTACTATCATTAAATTAAAATGAGTAACTACAGACAAAGCCAAATCCAAGACAAATCAAGGAGTCTAGTGGATATTGTTCTAACCTCTTCCAATTTTAACAGGAATTCACATATTTATACATATAAGTATAAATAAAGATAGATAGAATTATAAGTATAAATAAGGATAGATAGAATCAACATGTATATATCTATCTCGTTCTCATCCTCATATCATACTCTTCTCAAAACTATCTTTGTTGTCTTTATTTTAAATTATTAAGATACTTTTAATTTTAATATATTATATTAATTTCGTAATTTATTTTTAAATCATACACTCGATCATTTATCCTTTTCTATAGTTATTTTATTTTTATTTAATTGTAATTTGATACGGTCATTTAATATTTATACAATTACAAATTCTTTATACTTGACATTGAAAAAAAAAATATGTATTCTTTTGACACTAGATATTTGATATTATCGTATTTCCAGCAATATTTATTTTTTATAAAAGAATATTTATTTTAGAGGTATACAAAAAAATTCATATATATTAGATACTAAAATGAGTATGAGATGAATTATTACTTCAGGGATGCAAATTCCTCCCACTTGCCATTTCTAAATCCAAGCAGGTACCTCCTTTTATTAAAATGGGAGAATAAATTGATTATCATGAAATTATGCATTTTTTTACATAAACTTAGAAGAAAATAAACTTGGAAAATGACACAATTTGTTTGGGAAAGACTATGGTCATAAAAAAACATTAAGGACTATATGAGCTAACTGCATTTACAAGTTATAAAGTACTTGAGAGACCTTTTAGAGATTAATTGGAATCCTAATACTTAGGAAGAGAGAATACCAAAACAATAAAAGTCCTATCCAAGTTAGAAATTACCTACAATCCAAAACTTTAACCATTTCTATGTGTATCTAAACTCATCTTTGGATTTGTAACATCTAGCTGCTATCATTATCAATATCCAACTTGTGCTCTCTTTTTGAAACCTTAAGAAAGGGAACATCGTCATCACAGTGTCCAATATTACTCTCTCCCTTAGAAACTTCTTCACAAGAAAGCAATACTTGTAGAGCCTCTTTCATGGATGGTCTAGAAGAAGGAAGTGTTGCAGTGCACATGAGACCTAGTTTGAAAACCTTACACATTCCACCTGAGTAACTGGATTCCATCACTTCTTTGTCTAGCAGCTCTTCTATGTTGCTTCCTAATTGATGGTGCCGCCATGCCCACTCTGCAAGAGATGAGTGCTCATCACCATAATTAGCTTCTTTACCAGTTGTAAGTTCCAAAAGGATCACCCCAAAGCTGAACACATCAATCTTTTCACTCACTCTAGTTGTTTGAATATACTCTGCAGTTCAAGTATGGCAAAAAAATTCACATTAAACTTATGAGTTTTACCAAGGGATAACTTAACTAAACAATATATTTATGGACAAAACTTATATATATATATATATGAACCTCAAACACTCTTTTTTATGTGACGTGTCCCGTGTTCGACACATATCGGACACTGACATGCATACGACACTCGTACGATACTCGTACGACACATATCGGTTAAGTGTTCAATTCAAAAGACATTTTTTAGGTATCTGATAATTCTAACACAGTTCAAACACAATTTTAAAAGAGACTAGTATAATAATTTTTTAAAAACTTATAAACTTAGTGCAAAGATAAGAAAAAAATCTCATATATAATAAAAAATATTTAAGTTATATATTTATAGATATGTGTCCCCGTATCTTATATTTTGAAGATTACACGTATCTAAGCAAAAAATATTTAAGTTATATATTTATAGATATGTGTCTCCGTATCTTATATTTTGAAGATTACACGTATCTAAGCGTCTGTGTCCGCGTCGTATTCAATCTTGATAACTAAAGTTGGCAATGATTACTGATAAAAAGCTAGTTTTGATTAGAGGATGGCATAAATAGTACTCATGTTAGTGTATCAAAGTGTTGTGCTATGTTTATGTTGAAGGAAACTAAATTTAGGCATGTCATTCACCTGGAGCCATATAGCCAAATGATCCAATCACAGCTGACATGGTGGCAAGTTCTCCTGGTTTCATCAACATTCTGGCCAGACCAAAATCAGCAACTTTTGCATTGAATTGAGCATCCAAAAGAATGTTGCTTGTTTTCACATCTCGATGAACAATTGGTGGAGAACAGTCATGATGCATGTAGCTCAAACCTTGTGCAGTTCCAATTGCTATATGCAATCTCTTTGGCCAATCAAGGACAACATGGTGCACTGAACCTGAAACTGCTGATGATGATTTGTTCTTCCTGTGCAGCCACCTGTCAAGGCTGCGGTTTTCCACATACTCATAAACAAGGAGCATAGAATCCTCTTTAGAGATACAACACAACATCTTCACAATGTTTCTGTGGCGAATTCTGCCTAATATATTAACTTCAGTGTGAAATGAGCTCTCAAGCTTCTTGTCTAGCTTTTTGTTTTCCCAAATCTTCTTGACAGCAACATAGCCTAAACCATCAACTGCAGCACGGTATACTGCACCATATCCACCACTGCCAATGACATTATTTTCTGTGAGTGATAACACTATGTTTGATTCATTGAAACACAGCCTTTGGAAAGATGTGATCTTCCATGACTTATCCAATCTACTCTTTCTTTTTCTGCAAAATCTGATGATCAAGAACAATGCCAACAAAGCCAGGAAACAGGCCACTACCACCAGACTTATGATCAAAGCAACAGACCAAGATGAGTCCTTGCTTTCGCTTTGAGGGCTATGATTACACGATCTGAGATTCAGTGATGCGGTATTAGAACAAAGGCCAGAATTGTTCAAAAAGCTGGTTTCAAAAGCAGAATTTTCAAATTCAATCGGAACCCTCCCTGTCAAATAATTGGAGGAAACATTGAGATTGGTGAGTCTGGGAAGAACAGAAGGAATTTGACCAGAGAACTGATTTTCTGACAGGTCAAGTTGTTTGAGAACAGGTAAACGACCAATTGAATCAGGAATATGTCCAGAGAGTTGGTTTTGCCGCAAATTTAGATTGGAAAGGGACTTCCATGATGTTATATCTGATGGGAGTGGCCCTGTGAGCTGGTTCTGATCAAGCAATAGAATTGTTAGCTTGGGAAGATTTGTTAACTCTCTTGGAATACTTCCATTAAGGTAGTTCTTACTTGCTTTAAACACAACCAAATTAGTCCATGAAGACACCCCTTTTGGAATTCTACCATAAAACTGATTGTAATCTATCTCCAACCGCGAAATACTTGAGGACAATCTCTCAGGAAGCTCACCAGTGAACTTGTTATAGCTCACCATGAAATTTGACAAGTTCAAAGTCCAAAGACCACTTGGAATGCTACCAGAAAACTGATTACTATAAATTTTCAGATCTAGCAGGCTACTACAATTACCAAGTGATTGTGACAACTCCCCACTAAGATAATTATCATAGACAGATATGTTTTGCAACTGAACATTATAGCATAAGTTCTCCGGTAGCTTTCCACTAAAATTATTATCTGAAACCAAAAACGTTCTAAGCATTGAGTGGCGGCCAAAGTCGGGTGGAAGAGTACCTGATAAATTGTTCATAAATACTTTAAAATCTACCAGAGATGGAAGAAGGCCTATGCTTTGTGGTATCTCCCCTTGTAATTTGTTCAAAGACAAAGCCAAACCCGTTAAATTTTGAAGCTTTCCAAAACCATCTGGTACTTTTCCTGAGATAGAATTATCAGTAAGGTCAATGATGGTCAAATTCAATGCTTCAACCTCATCAGGTATCACCCCAGAAAGATTGTTTCTTGAAAGAAAAATTATGTTCAGACTCTTCAGCATGAACAAACCGCGGGGAATTTGACCACTCAAATCGTTTACCGATAGATCCAATCTCTCCAAAGCCACCATGTTGCCAATGGTTTCAGGGATCTCCCCGACCAAGTTGGACTCAAACATGAAAAAGAACTTCAACTTGTTCAACCGCGTCCAGTTATCATGCAACCTCGAAGGAGGGAGCATTGGGTTAGCAGACAAATCCAAGATTTCAAGATTGGACAAGTTGCCAATCTCAGCAGGGATGGTTCCATTGAACAGGCAGCATTGAAGTTGAAGATTTCTGAGCTGCTTTAGACTTCCAATGCTGGAAGGAATGTCCCCAGAGAAATTGGTGTAACCAAGGCTAAGATACTGCAAATTAGAGAAGTTGCCAATGTCAAAAGGGATGCTACCAACAAAGTTGTTCATAGACAGGTCTAGGTACTCCAACTTGGAGCAATTGGCAAGATGTGTTGGGAACTCCCCAGGAATGAAATTGTTGTAGAAATCAACATGTGTGAGGTTTCTGAGGTCACATATGAAAGAGGGTATGGTTTGAACGATGCTATTGTTGGACAAAGTCAATCCAGTAACAGAATCATCGGTGCACATTATCTCTGGCCAAGAGCAGTGAGAGAAGTTTGATGAGGTCCAGTGACTGAGGAATGGAGGGTTGTCAAGGTACTGCTTTATCCTCAGCAAGATTGCATGTTCTTGATCATGCAACTGAGAGTTTGCATGAGTAAAAACCAGGACTAAGATCACAAGAGAGTGAAGCATCATTTTAAGATATGATGATGATGATGATGAGGTGAATAGTTCCATCTTGGTGATTGAGTTTTTCAAGTTTGAAGTGTGAGAATTCAAAAGAAAAGAAGCTAATTTGTTACAGATGATTTCATGGTATGTGATCTGAAATGCAATGTTCGGTTTTAGATGCTGAAAAGATTGAAATTGTTGGCTTGCTTAGGAACCTTTATCATTCAATTTTGGCGGGTCAGAAAGTCAAAGCCAATAGGTAGAAAAATAATAGCTAAATGTACAAATACTACAGAAAAATCCAAACTTCAATGTTTGAACAGTTCGATCAAGTGACGCAACAATAGCAGTTGCTGACCACCTTGTAAACATCGAGCAAATGGGTCTTTCGATCTTCAATCTTTCTCATGATGTCTGGTTTTTTTATGTAGAAGTCAAGTGGCTGAAGCTATATATTAAATTTATGTGCATTAAAAAATTAGATAGATATAAAGTTTCCACATAATATAACTATATAAAAATTCCATTATTGAATTCTGCATAATTGATCGCAGACACATGCTGTTGCTTCTGCATCATAACTTCTCGTAGGATTCTTCTGCGAAGGATTCTTCAAAAAAAAGAAAGAAAAAAGAAAAACCTTTTTCAAATAACATCTTTGAAGAATATCTATCAGAATATGTTAGCAGTAAATTTTTGTATCGTAGAGAATTAGGTTCTGATTCTCAATTAGAACTGAAAAAAGCATAATAAATAATTACAGCAATTATATTTGGTAAACAAATATTTTCTTTTTCTGATATATTTAGTCATTGACATTGACTTGATAATATAATTTTAAAATCAGTTTACACTTCAAGAATTGAGGTGTGAGACTTTCAAACCTATCATATTTTGTCAAAAAGTTAAAATGTGCAAGCGAATATATGCTTTATTTTTCTCTAACATGTTTATTTTCATACTTAATTTTATTTTAGAAATTAAAAGTAAAAAGAGTTTAATTTTTTCCATGTCACAAAAAATAATAATATGAATATTCAGCACCACTGTAAATTACCTAAAGTTTTTTAGTTTTCCACCCATTTCTAATTTTCTATGCAATGAATTAGAATTGTGGATAATAAATGGGTTGATGAGAAAATAAAGGAATCGTTGGTCAAACATAAAATAACAAGAAGTTTGAACTTAGAATTTTCTTCCACTCGTGTACCAAAGACTTGATGAAGGTGGAAAATCAAAACTAAGTATTATTCTACGAAGAACAAATAGAGATGCTTTCACTTGAACCCCACAAACACTTGGAGGAAATTACATTGCCTTTGTTTTCTACTTTCTATACTTTTCTTTTCCAACAAAAATTTTGTTTTCTATGATTAAGGACGAAAGTTGAATAGCAGATTATTGGAAAATGAGTGAATGAAGTCTCAATCTAGATGCTGGTTCCTGCCCTAGGAAAATGACTGTTGCCTTCTTGCTAAGGGAACTGTGGAGGGAGGGAAAATGCCAAAGTTTTATTTCATTTCTATTTCTTTAAACAGTACATGGATCTCTACCATATAATTTAACCATTCAAATTATCCTCTCATCAAAATTATTAAAATTTTGGTTAATTTAATTTTATAGTTTTTTATACTTAAAATTCAAATTTAAGACATATATTATAAAAAAAAATCACAAAACAACAAATATATTAAAATATTTAAAAATTTGATGTCGATCAGAAATATGATCAATTTATAATACACAAATTAATGTAAATCTTATCTCAATTTAGTTTTGTAAAACCGTTAGATTTAAAATTCACATTTTAAGAGAATATTATAATTTATCTTAATAATATAGATTTATTTTGTGACTCGCTATAAGCTAGTTATCATATTACTTATAAACATTTTTACACACTATAACTGGTGCAAAACTTATTTTATCTAATTAAATTAGAGTTAAAATTTATTTTTCAAAAAAAATATTAATTCTTCTCAATATTAATAAATAATATAAACATGACTAAATATATACAATACCTTATTAATAAAGAATATCTCCAAATATTTTAACTCTTCTCCAGATCCAATTATCAAAGTATTATATGGTGCATTATAAACATTTGTTTCCACTTAAAGGAATGAAAGAAGACCTTGACAATTTCTCCTTACAAATCAACGAACACTTCTTTCTTTTTCTTCTTTTTTTCCATTTCTTTTGTATTTTGCAAGCCACTCCAAATAGATAAGAATATCTAAACTTATTAATTAAACTTTTCTTATTTAATATTTTATTTTTTATATTTCTTCATTATATTATATCATTTGTCTGATTTTAAGAGCAACTGAGTCAATTTTTCCTATATGTAAAAAAAAAAAAAAAATCACCAAAATTTTTGTTTAGACTCAACATATGTTTCTATGTTTTATTATTCATCTTGATTTCATTTTAATGTATTTGCATACATGCGTTCAAGGATAAAAAATATATTCCATATATTTACATGTTAATTTGTAAACAATAAATATATGTATTACATTTGAATAGAATAAAAAATACCTCAAAACACATAAAAGTAGCATCGGTTAAAATTAATAGTAGTTTTGTAAATGCTACAAAATGTAAAATAATATATATTATTAAAATAAAATTTAATTGTGGTTATTTTCACATTTCAAATTTTCCCAAGGGTTACAGTTTTTAGGCTTTGAATTTTTAATCATAGTTTCTGTAGCTAAATGTTCAACAAAATAATTATTTTGAAACCGTAAAATGCTTTGAATATTTTAAATAAAATGGAAAACTGTAGTTACATACATGATGAATTGCTATAGTAGTTACAACTTGTTTTTTTTATCTAAATATATTGTACTTATATAAAATGAAAGAGAAATCTTTGATTATATTCAAACAACAGAAATAAAAAAATCCTATTCTAGGAAAAAATATTAATTTTAAATTTTAGAAAAAAATAAATAAATCCAGATTCAGACCACTAAAAAATGTTTTTTAAACATTATTTTTGGTGCTATAAAAAAATAGCATATCTATTACTTTGGGTCATCAAGAGTATTCTTAACTTTGTTTAGTGACGTACATCATATTTAAGAACTCTAAAAAAAATTACTTCAATACTATAAATTTATTAGATTTCATAACTTACTTTTGTGTTTCTATAGTAGATTTTGCATCTACATACTTTATTAAATTTTTTCATTCCCCTTAATTTACTTGTATTGATATAATTTTAAAATAATAAATACCCAAAAAAAATTGAAAAAATGTCAAAATAATGCAACTTTATTTTATTTGTGACAATAAAATGAAACTAAAAAAAATACATGACATGTTGTTTTTTTTATCAGCATACATGACATGTTGATGGAAAGATTAACTAGTTGTTTTATTTTATATTATTTTTTATAAGAATGTTACTTATTTTTCTTATTAAAATCAAGTTGAGATTGATAAGACAATAACATAGGGAGTAAAAGGGAAAGGAAAAGAAAAAGTAAGAAAGAACTGAAAATATAGGTTATTTTGCTGGAAATAAACAAATAAATGAAAGTTATTTTGGTTTTTTTTATTACTTTATTTATTATCAATAATTTATTTATTATATTTTATCATTTCATTATTATATTATCAATAATAATAATAATAATAATAATAAAATAGACCTATAAATAATTATAAAAAAAATCGGATAATTGATTATACAGGGATAAAACAACTACAAAAATTAATTTTCACACAACAACATATGTCATGTTGAGGGTATACAAGAAAAAACTTTCCAACATATATTTGCAGAGTAAAAAATTATGAATCAAATATGTTTCTCATTATATTAAAAAATTGTAATTAAAAAAAAATGATTTGTTTGAACTGAACTAAATCATTATAAATAATCACTTTTACCTGAATCAAACTATTTTCTCCATTTTTGTTCACTAGTGTTTCCTCTTACCCTGATGCTTCCAAACAGAGTCTAAAAAGGAGAAAGGTCGATTTAAAGAAGACCACAATGGACTTATCAAAAACTAAGGTTGACTTACAACTTTCATTGTACTTTATTGGTCAAGTCTTCCATTATGTTCCATTTAGTGCTTTTCAATTTTCCTTTTAGCAATAAAAGCAAATTTTAAGTCATTTCAAGACTTGCATTATGTTACACTCACTCTTGTACCAAGTCAAGGAGAAAGAGTGTGTATGGGTTAGGTTTTGTTGTATTAGTGGAAAATATAAATGTGAACCAATTAAAAGTGGGGCTTTTGCTTCCTGCACCACGCCATTACCAACAGCTCCCTCACTTCATAACACCAATGCTTTCATTGCTGTCACCACTGAAGAAGAGAAAGAGAACACATTACGGAAAAAAATTTGTTTTAAAAAGTTTGTTTTGAAAAACTCATTTTGAAAGATATTTTTAGGAAACTTATTCTATAAATTTTATTTTAAAAAATTTAATTTAGAATGTTCTTGTTTTATTTTATCGTTCTTGATCAGTGCAAATGGAAGTTATCTTTTATTTATTTATTGAGAATTTTATTATTATAATTTTACTTTTTTCTAACTAAATACGTTTACGTATAAATATTAGGAAAATAGTTGTTTAAACAGATATTCAAGTATAGAATATTAACAAATTGTTGTTGAAACTGATACATAATTAAATATGTAAGTATTAGTTAAAGAGAACATTTGACTTGAGACTCCAATAGGGGTAATAGTGAATATATGTATATATATTCGGGATTGGTTTTTATTTATTATTATCGTTTAAGCAAGAAAATTATTAGACTCATAATGACCTATAAAAGAATCATCCTTCGCACATTATTTTTTACTATACATACCCTCAAACCCAAAATATAGGTCATGCTCTATTACAACAATCTCATTCCATAAATCTTGTTTGAAAAAATTATTTTAAAAAATTAAAAAAACATGTTTTCCGAACGTATAATCTGAAATTCACTCTAAATAAAGATAAAATAATTATTTAAAAAATTATGGAGGTGTGCCAAAAAATTGAGGGTGAAGGAAGAAGAAGCCTAAAAATGGCTGGTGAAATTAGATTTGGTATGATGTTAAAGTCATTTCAATGGCTTGGGTCAAGTCATTATGTTAAGCATCTAAAGAGATATATATAGTGGAAAATTCAAAAGATTTTTGGAAACTTTTGTAGACTTTAATTTTACATGGTGAAATAGGAAGAGTTATAATAAATACGTTGCTTGATAAATGATTAGGAAGATTAATTAAATAAAATAAGAGTCGTATTAAAATATTTTTTATAAATAGAAATGCTTATAAGAAAATAGTCTTTTGATTTGATAATTTTTATTTTTCAGTCTTCATTAGGAAGATTAATTAAATAAAACAAAAGTCATACTAAAATATTATTTTTTATAAGTAGAAATGCTTATAAAAAAAGTAGTCTTTTGATTTGATAATTTTAATTTTTCAGTTTTCATGTGTTTTATTTTTCTTTAACATTATTTTGCCTGCGTTTGAGTTAATTATTTTTTAATTTTCGTCTGACACCAAGGATTCTTGTTACATAAGTTAGAAAACAAGCTTAACATTATCTAAATAATATAAATTAAAATAGAGATATATTGCAATATAACATAGACTCTTGTTAAAGAATATTTTAACTTTATAAGAAGTTACATTATGAACTAAACTAACACAAAATAATCAATAAATAAATAAAATATATACTTATAAAACGATTAGAACACATATTTGAACCAGATAAAAGCCAAAACCATGTGATTCAATCACTGATTCAAATGGACCTGCACATTCAACAAGCAAGGAAAGCAGAAAAATTAACTCAAACTCCTGTGTTATTTATATCAGTAATCATGTTTTTATACTACAACATTACACTTTCATTATCAGTAATAATGTGCAGTGTTCTAAGTTTTGATGAGGACTAATCATAGTTCATTAGTCACTAATCACTGTCATTATCAATAGCATCATCCAACTTACTCTTCCATCTTGAATTCTTAAGAAGAGGAACACCATCACATTGCCTAAGGTTCCCCTCTCCAAAAGCAAAGCCTTCTCCTATGGTGAGCAACATGTGTAGCACTTCTTTCATAGAAGGTCTATTAGCAGGAAGTGTTGAAGTGCACAACACCCCAAGTTTGAAGACACTGCACATTTCATCTGTGTAACTTGGATCAATGAAATCATTGTCTAAAAGCTCTTCTATTTTGGTTCCTACAAGTATGTGTCTCCAAGCCCACTCTGCAAGAGAAGAGTACTCATCACCATAATTAGCTTCTTTACCTGTTGTCAGCTCCAGTAGTACAACCCCAAAGCTGAACACATCAATCTTCTCACTAACTTTCGTCGTTTGAACATATTCTGCAATGAAACAAGTATAGCACATTCAGATTAAACTTATTTCAATGAAAGAAAAAACTTATTTCAATGAAAGAAAAGATAATTTTTATACATGGCTGGGAAAATCGAGAAGAAAACACTCAATTCATCAGATAAAAATGAAACAAGAGTTAGACTTAAAAAAAAATACACCACTTTCAATATAAAATCTTAAATGCCTTCGATATAAATATATGAATTTTTTTATATATATTACTCAACTTTCTCATTTTTACTTAAATTAGACTTTAACAATCAAGATGTTTATCTTTATTTTCACTTTCAATCTATATCCTATTTTTAGAGATTTATACTGAAAAATACTAGAAACAACTTTCAAAATAGAGAAAATAAGATGAGAGTTTTGTAAATTAAAGGTCAAAACAGAAGCAAAAAAGAACAGCTTTCTCTAAAGAATATATCTGTGAGTAAGAAAAGCAAAGGATTGATTGGCATGTCATCATTCACCTGGAGCCATATAGCCAAATGAACCAACAACAGAAGACATGGTAGCAAAATCCCCTGGCTTCATTAACATCCTAGCCAGACCAAAATCAGCTACTTTTGCATTGAACTGGGCATCCAAAAGGATGTTGCTTGATTTTACATCTCTATGAACAATCGGTGGGAAGCAATCATGGTGCATGTAGCACAAACCATGAGCAACCCCAATGGCTATTTTCAATCTCTTTGGCCAATCAAGCACAAAATGATCGACTGAAATTGACAAAGTTGATGACTTGCCCTTATTGTGCAGCCACCTATCTAGGCTACGGTTTTCCAAATACTCATAGACAAGGAGCATAGAGTTCTCATTGGAGATGCAACACAACAACTTCACAATGTTGTTATGACGAATGTTGCTCAATATTTTCACTTCTGCACGAAATGAGCTCTCTAGCTTTCGGTCTAACTTTCTGTCACTGGAGATCTTTTTCACAGCAATGTAGTCTAAACCATCAACAGGTATACGGTATACTGTGCCAAATCCACCACTTCCAATAACATTGTGTTCTGTCATTGATGACACTATGTTTGATTCGGTGAAGCTCAGCCTTTGAAAGGAAATGAGCCTCCATGAGTTATCCAATGCATGTTTCCTTCTTCTGAAAAGTTTGATAATCAAGAGGGGTATCAACAAAGCCAACAAGAAGGTCACTGCCACCAGACACAGAATCAAAGCAAGAGACCAAGAAGAGCCTTTGGTTGTCTTTTCAAAGCCAACACCAACACTACACAGCCTTAGGTTCAGTACTGGGGTATCAGCACAGAGACCAGAATTGTTCAAAAAGCTGTCAGAATACACAGAATTTTCAAACTCATTTGGAACCCTCCCTGTAAAATGATTAGAGGATAGGTTGAGATTAGTGAGTCTAGGAAGTACTGAAGGAACTTGACCTGAGAATTGGTTTTCTGACAGATCAAGCTGATTGAGGACAGGTAGCTGACCAATTGCATCTGGGATTTTCCCAGAAAGTTGGTTATGGCTCAAATTTAGATTCACTAGGGACTTCCATGATATTATATCTGATGGAAGTGGCCCAGTGAGCTGGTTCTGATCAAGCAATAGAGTTGTTAGCTTGGAAAGATTTGTTAACTCCTTTGGAACACTACCATTGAGGTAGTTCTCACTGGCTTTGAACACTACCATGTTAGTCCATGAAGATACCCCAGTTGGAATCCTACCAGAAAACTGATTGTGACTTATCTCCAAACGTGAAATAGTTGGGGACAATCTCTCAGGAAGTTCACCAGTGAACTTGTTATTGCTCACCATGAAACTTGACAAGTTGAAAGTCCAAAGACCACTAGGAATGCTACCAGAAAACTCATTACTAAAAATTCTTAAATCCGTCAAACTAGTGCAGTGGCCAAGTGATTCTGGTAACTTCCCATTCAGATGATTACAATAAGCAGATAAATTAAGTAACTGACCATGATAGCATAAGTTATCTGGAAGCTTTCCACTGAAACTATTATTTGCAACCAGAAATGTTTTAAGCTCTGAGTAGCGACCAAAATCAGGAGAAAGAACACCTGAGAAGTTATTGAATATGATACGAAAATGTATGAGAGATGCAAGAAGGCCTAAGCTTTGTGGAATCTCCCCTGACAAGTTATTGAGAGACAAACTTAACCATCTTAATTTTTGGAGCTTCCCCAAATCTTGAGGTATGTTTCCTGCAAGATTGTTCTCTGCAAGATCGAGTTCTGTCAAATTCAGTGCTTCGATCTCACCAGGTATCTCCCCAGAGAGCCTGTTCTTGAAAAGGTAGAGTATGCTCAAATTCCTGAGCATGAACAAGCCTTTGGGAATGTGTCCACTCAAGTTGCTTCGTGACAAATCCAAGTTCTCCAAAGCCACCATTTCTCCGATGGTTTTGGGGATTTCCCCGAAGAGGTTGGAACTGTACATGTGAAAGAACTTCAATTTTTTCAACTGGGTGAGGCTTGATGGGAACACGGAAGGAGGGAGCACTAAGTTAGAGGATATGTCCAAGAATTCAAGATTGAACAAGTTGGCAATACTCTCAGCAGGAAAAGTGCCATCAAATAGACAATACTGGAGTTGAAGAAATCTCAATTGCTTTAGCCTTCCAATGCTTGCGGGAATATCTCCACTGAGGTTGGTGGAACCAAGGTTAAGATGCTGCAAGTTAACCAACTTGTCTATGTCCTTAGGAATGCTACCAGTAAACTCATTCCCTTCAAGGTCGAGGGACACCAGCTTGGAACATTTATAGAGAAATGTTGGGAACTCCCCCGGAATGGAGTTAGTGCTGAAATTAACAAGTGTGAGGTTTTTGAGGTCACACATGAAATTGGGTAGTGTTTGATGGATTCCACTGTTGAAAAGGGTTAATCCAGTGACAGAGTCATTGGTGCATGTTATCTCTGGCCAAGAGCAGTGACTGGTGTTTGAAGGGGTCCAGTGACTGAGGAATGAAGGGTTTTGTAGGTGCTGCTTTATGCGCAGAAGGAGTTCATGTTCTTGATCTTGCAGCTGAGAGTGTGCACAGCTCAGGAATGCACAGCTCAGGAATAAGAAGATGGTTAAATAATAGTAAAATGGTATTGTCATGTGCTTGTGTAGTGGTTTTCAAATGCAGTTGATTTGCAAAGGAAGAGAAAGAAGACTGAGTCTACCCTGCTTGGACTGAACACTCAAATATATGCATAGGATATAGGAGAAGTATTGAATGTTGATGATTGTTCTGGTGTTCTTTACCAACAGTGTGGTCTTGTGTCTGGTTTTGTGACAAATTTAACATATAATGAAACATCTGATAAAGTTGTATCATTGGTCTATTCATATGGAGTGTCTTATTTGTATTTCCAACTCAAGCAACACGCCCTTGTGGAAAAGTGGTAAAATATCCCTTCAATGGAAGACCTTGACTTCACCAATGCACTCAAGACCAATGCATCTTTGCTTCTCACCAATCATAATTTGATTGGAGACTGAACTTTCAAAAGGGTTGTTAGTCAACAAATCCAGGCTGAGGTATTTGGGTTAGATTCCATATAACATGGTTTGCCAGACAGAAGAAATATGTTGTGCATGATTCGTGATGTAGGGGTATTGTTGTAAGTGCACTGTAGTACATATCATTGAGACAGCCGTAGAAATACTGCTAAACCTTGTTCATTTTTATTTTGTTTATTTTGTTTGTTTTAGATTCAGGTTGCGTTGCTAACACAATAACTCACAAAACGACCAAATTCCACACCCTCTCTCATATTTTCACAAAAATCCATTATTCGAATGATTAGTAAGAGATCAAAACCATGTACACACTAAATCATTTGATGGAGTCTTATATTTACTATTGGAGATCCTATTTTAACAAAAGATAAGATAAGGCCAATTTATGATATATAACTAGGGACAATCATCATCTTATGAATCAATTTTATAAAGATGAGTTAGATTTAAATTCAATTTTTAATAATATCAGTGTCTATAATAACAAAGTTTGATTTGTCTATCTGACTACCATCTACAAATATCTAATCTTCAGACAGGAGTTGAAGAGTCTCCACATAAAAGATATTAAAAGTCACACGTAGACTAAAAGTAAAGTCAATTCACGATATATAAGTGAGGAATTATATAAGTGAGGAATTACTCACCTTATGATCCAATTTTATAAAGATAAATTAAACTTAAACTCCCTTCTTGATATTTACCTTACTTCACTCAAATCTTACACTTCTCATGCCATCGATCAAATGCATTAATGTTACTCTAAGATTCAAAACTCTCCAAATTCAAGTCTGATGTGAACAAGAGACGAACTCATACAGTTTATGATTTGTGAAGTAATTATTATGCCGGGAAATTTGTGACTAAACATTCTTCCACTTGTTTTTTATTCTATGAATAAGAATAAGATAGTGGCACTCAACCCAACTAAATTCCACTCAAACTATGCCCTATGGACTGAGTATGTGTAATTTATGATTAGTGAAGTGAGAAATTTTTCAAATTATTGTTCTTCTACTGCCACTGAGAGTGAAGTTTGACCATGTCCAACGTGCACACCCTAACCACTGCCCGAATAAAGATTATTTTATGAAATAGACTACAATAGGCTACGAGAAGGGCAAAAGATGCACTTAAAGTTAACATATACGGGTCCTTTTAGGACGGATTACAGGGTGAAACAGTGAAAATAAGATTATTTAGATTAAGTAGAGGAGAGGGAAAAGAAAGACAAAATTAGTAAAACGTTTGTATTTAATTTTACTTATGTGATAAGTATAAATGATTTCTTATACCTTATCAATGTGTATTCTGTGGTTGTATCAATATAGAAGACATGATATTCCTGAACCAAACATTGGGTGTAATATTACTCTGTCATAAAATAAGGTACAATAAAAAAAAGATTACATAAGTTACTTTTTCATACAAATCTCATAACTTAAGAGATGATTTACATTTTAGTCTAGTAAACTTTCTTCATTTCATAAGTATATTTTAATCAAGAAGTGTTAATCATAACTTTCTTATGCTAATCTTCATCCTTACATATGATATCATTTGACACTCTAATGGACTAGATTTATTGAAAGTCTGAATGAACATTTGTCGTTGTAAGTGGGTCTGATTAAGAAAAAATATAAGATTAGTTCTCTTAATCAAAATGGGACTTGAGTAAATAAATTAGATACTAAAAACAATAATAAGTGAAAACAAAATTTAAAAATTATGAAAAGACAGAAACTTCAAGAAAAAAAAGTAAGCTTAACAACCCTGTTAATTGTAATATTTCTATTTTCGTATTTGGATTGATTCTCTTAATTGAATTTTTAAGTTTCTTATAGTAAAATTTATCTTAAATCTTTTTATAATAATTTGTGTTTTTATTATTAATTTTTTTGAAATTTAATTTTTGTAAAAGGAATTGATTGTTAATGTTTGACGAGATATTTATTTATTTTTAGATTTGTTTGATTAATTTATTTAGTCTTAATCAAACTTCTGTAATTCATTTGTTTTTAAAAAAATTAATTTATTTATTTAATCTTAATAATTTTTTGTATGCTTTTAGTTATTGAAGAGACGTTTTGAATGAAGTGAGATAAGTTTATTTTAACGAAGAGACTTTGTTGATATTGATTAAGTCCAATTATAAAAAGTAATAATCATAAAAAAAATAAAAAATAAAATTACTTTTAAACGAACTCGAGAATCATTGCTTATTTAGTGTTTTAATCTCTTTACTCGATTACTTAATCTCTTTACTTTATTTTGCCGCATTTTAATCACAATCTCATTTTTACTTTACTGTTATTTAAATATGTTAATTTTATTTGTTTATCAAAAATATAATTATTAATAAAATATTACGTATATAACCAAGTCCTTATCGATTATATATCTATCTTTTTTACAAATCTTCCTAATTTTGTGAGGAAAGTTTAAAGAGGATTTTTATTTCATTTTGTGTGTTTATTCTCTCATTTTACGTACTTGTGTCTCCCTTTAATTCTTTGTTACCAGTTGATTCAATATTTTCTGTGTACAGAAACAAAAGGCACCCTAAGTGAATCAGCTATCGAGTTTGGATTCATCTCAGAAAATCAGTTTCTTCAGATATTCTTTAGTATTTAAGTAACCTGGATTAAAGAGAGAATAATATTAACTAATTATTACTAAAATAAATTCGTAACTGCAAAAAAGAAAAGATTGAAGTGATTGGAAATACTGTACCCTTTTGATGTTATTCCATTGACTGAAAACCTAGGGTTACTTCATGCATTGATATTTTAAAAAATAGTGTTAAGATGCAATTCGAAATAAGGTAGTTTAATTATTTATTTTACAAAGGAACATTTAAAATTCGCCTTTCTTTTTCCAATCAAGCCACAACATGTTCTCTATAATGTTCAAGAGTAAACTTAGTATCCCACTCATGTTTTGCATTTCATGTTTAATCACACATATAAATATAATTAATTTCGTTTTATGAATGATTAAAATTAAAAAACAAAAAAAATAATTTATATGCAATTACTATATTTTGTAAATCACTTCATGAAGTTAGCTAAACATCTAATAAGTGATTAAAAAGTAAATAAAATACGTGTGATTAGATAAAATTATCAGCTTGCAATTAACATTATCACGAGGTTATTGAAATATAGATAACTCCAACCATTTAACAGACAAATTGAGTCATATCCATAAATTTATAGACATGATTAACCATGTTTTCAAGTGGATTGATCTTTATCCAACAAATATATCACAAACACCAGAGTGCCAAGCAAACACTGGTGAATTCACCATGGGCACTATAACCATTGACCAATGTAACCAGGAAAATATGCAAGAATTGCTGAATCTAGCTAAGGTGCAAACCACTTGCACCACCCCCAAAAAAGGCAGAATAAAGAACACACTTGTTAAATATCGAAACCTCACACACATTAGAGCTCATTTGACTCTTGATTCACACTGAAATTCAAGAGTCTCCAGTGAGAGTGTTCTAGAGCATGAACAAATAGCAAAATCCCAAGATTGAAAAAGAAATCCAACAATTCACAAATCATGACAAAACCCATATAAAAAACAGGAAAAATGTGGTGGATACAGTAATAAAAGAAACAATTGAGAACAATATGTCCTAAATGTTGAAGATTCATCCCATTCACAGTATTTTTTAACCTCTGTGGAGATATAAAGAGGATAACATCCTAAGCCAACCAAACAAAGGTTACAAAACAGCACAGTACTCCTGTTTCCAGCTAGCTAAAGGAGACGTTTAAACATTCAAAATAAACCACCATTCTTACAATTTCATTGAACTCTCATCCACACCAACCTTAAAAGAGTTTCCAGTGATTGTATTCTCAGGCGTGAACAAATACTAACATATGCAGAACATAAAAATCTAACAAGAAACATGTCATGACAAAAAACTAAAATCCAGGAACATATGGACACAGTAATGAAAGAAACCATAAAAACCTACACACAAAATATTGAATGTTGAAGAATGAGGTCTTGTCCCCTTCTGATATTTGAAGTTAAGCTTTCAAAGTAAACCACCAAGCTTACACTCTATCTGCTAAAATTTCAAATATTCATATCAAGATTAAAAAAATACATAGATAAATATGATGAAAGCCTACCACTACACTTAAATTACACATTATTCTGAGAAAAAGAAGTAGCAAAATCATTGTATGATAGACCATCATCAAGATAACGAAATCAATAATAATTTTTCAACTCAAATCATATGTCCCTAAAGACCAAAACCTCACTACTTACTTATACTCAAAATTGGGCACAGGGGGTGCATCAAAACTCTCTAGAACCTTCGTTTCACTTCCAGAACCGGTGGAAGGCTCGTCCTTTTTCCCTCCGCCGAACCACCCACCCATCCACCCCGGCGCCGCCGACGCCTCCGGCGGCGGTGGAGGCGGTGGCTCGTCCATCATGATGGGCATAGGCTGCTGCGCGCTGAGGAACTTGTTGAGCATGATCCCGGCGCCCTCTATGAGGGCGAGGAGGATGCCACCGAAGGCGGCGGCGCGAGCGGAGGCGGGGAAGCCCTGGCGCATGGCGAGGAAGCCGCCGGTGGCGGCCCCCGCGACGATGGAGTTCCAGGGATCCTCCTTCTGGCGCGCGTAGACCATGGTGCAGTCGAAGGCGGAGAAGAGGCCGCCCCAGACGGCGAAGCTGCCGCCGACGCGGGGGGCGTTGAGGCGAACGGCCTGGGTGGCGCCGACGAAGCGATCGCCCTTGGGTGAGTTGTAGAGACCCTTGAGGAAGTGGAAGGCGGAGCCACCCACCGCTCCCATGCCAAACGCGCCGCCGATGTCGTCCAGGATGCGATCGGGGCACGGTTCCCGGGAGGTCTCTGGTGTTCCCATGGAGTTTCTCTGTCAATCTAGGGTTTGCTTTGGTGCGTGAGGTGCACGCGCGTGCGTTTGTTGCAGAAATTTCTCTCTGCCTAGGGTTTGGTCTGATGACGAAGAAGAAGCGAAATAGAGGGAAGGAATTTGTTTACTACCTTCCCTTCTTCGTTACTCAATTCCCCTTTCAAAGTTTTTTTTCTTTTCATTATTAAATCGTAATTTTAGTTTTTCAATTTCTAACATGTAAATGTATCATTTTTATTTTTAATTTTAGACTTATATTTATAGTATTCTTAATTGTGATCAAAAAAATTATTTTTATATTTTGGTTAGTGCATTTTGTACAAAATGTTTTTAGTATTTATCTTTCGCATATCTTGCATGTGGATATGAGCCAATCCACACATTAGAAGATTTATGAAATTAAAAGGTGGTCTTTTCTAGAAATGGGGTTTAAATTTAATAAAAATGTTTTAATATGTTTTTAATGTGAGATTTTCTTCAAATTTAAAAAAAAAATATTTTTAGTCCCTTTATTTAGACCTTTTATGTTTAAAAATCATTAAAATACATACTTTAAATCAAAATGCATTTGTGATTGAATGTTTGACTACACAAAAATGCAAAATTAAAATAAGTTATTAGGTGATTGAGTGTTTGACTATATAAAAATGCAAATTTAAAATAAGTTATTAGATAAATAAATTGCAAATAAGTTTATTTTAAGTTGAGAAAATAAAATGTGAATATTTCAAAACTAAATATGTTATTAAGTAAAGGTGTATTTAAAATTTCAAATTTTAAATAGAATTATTGAATTTGCTCTTCTCATCATTTCTCCTCCTCACGTATATTCATCTTCAAGCACCATATTTTATTGTATTTTATTTTTTGTTTTTAATGATTCTTTGTATATTTAGAGTAACTATTTCAAATCTAGTTTTTTATTTCATTCTCAACTTATTCCTCCACCCAACTTAAAGTGAAGAATTCAAATATTATTCTCTCTTTAACTTTATCTTTTAAATTCAAATATTATCCACTCTTCAAGCAACTCTATTTTTTTTAAACTTTCTGGATCACCAATATGTACACATTTTGTAAAATATAAAACTGTTTTAAAAGTTAATAATCTTTAGAACGCAACAACATGAAGATTTTGATATCTTTTTTAAATTATGGAATAACCATTTTACAATTTAAAGCATCTAGTTTATATTTTATAACTATAATATAAAAAAAAAAATTTATATTTTGGAATTATCAGTTAAAAATATATTTTTACATTAAGGTATTTTATACCTTCTAATATAACATTTCAATTGCATAAGCATATTGTTTATATTTAAGAATAACCATTCCAAAATACATTTTAGTTTGCATATATATATATTAGTTTGCATATATATATATATATATATATATATATATATATATATATAT